>ENA-OQIH01000623-OQIH01000623.1-human-gut-metagenome-genome-assembly--contig:-NODE-623-length-23453-cov-4.885267_pt1 | contig 23453 bp, 21 predicted proteins | sample MGYA00242575_ERZ504740 | MGnify/ENA primary metagenome ERZ504740 (study PRJEB26092, sample SAMD00036192) | human gut metagenome | host: Homo sapiens | study: EMG produced TPA metagenomics assembly of...
TCGACATGGCCCTCCACAGCCTTGTGGAGCCGGTGCGGGACGCGGAGGAAAAATATATCCGCCTGCTGGCCGACCTTGTGGAAAAGGGCAGCGGCGCGGTGCAGCTCACCGACGCCGTCCGCTTCTGCGCCCGGGACGGCGTGCTCTGGCGGGAGGAAGCCGATAAAAACACCCGCCGGCAGGGCGAAAAAGCGGACTGTCCGAAATTTGAAGTATCCCTGCCGGAGGGCGGCGATTATCCGCTGCCCGGCGGCAGAAAGCTGCATATCCGGGTGGTTTCGGCCTGTTTTGAAGAAAAAACACAGGGTGTTCATAAAAAAGACTTAAAAAATCAGGCAGATTATGCTAAAATAAACTCGATATGTCCTGTTCTGCGGCTGCGCTGCCGTCAGCCCGGCGACCGCTTCCGTCCGGCCGGGCGGGGGGTAGACCGGGAGCTGCGCAAATGGATGAACGAGGCGGGAATCCCGCCCCGGGAACGGGACACGCTGCCGCTGCTGGCGGCAGGCAGACAGGTGCTGTGGGTCTGCGGAGAGGGCTTTGCCGATGGGCTGGCTCCCGGGCCGGACACCGGGCAGCTGCTGCAGGTGGAACTAGAAAATTTTGGAGGAATCGAATCATGAGCATGAATGACGATATTTTGAAGGTCCTCGTTTCGGAAGAGGAGCTGAAAGCGAAAGTGGCTGAGCTGGGCGCTCAGATCAGCAAAGACTATGAGGGCAGAAACCTCGTCCTCGTCTCCATCCTCAAGGGCTCGGTGGTCTTTATGGCCGACCTGATGCGCGCTGTGAGCATCCCGTGCAGCATCGACTTCATGGTGGTGTCCAGCTACGGCGGCGGCAACACCACCAGCACCGGCCTCGTCAAGATCATCAAGGACCTGGACGGCGACCTCTCCGGCAAGGATGTGCTCATCGTGGAGGACATCCTCGACACCGGCATCACCCTGTCGAACCTCGTGCCGATGCTCAAGATGCGCAACCCGAACTCGGTGAAGATCTGCACCATCCTCGACAAGCCCAGCCGCCGCAAGGCCGACATCGCCCCGGACTACGAGGGCTTCGCGGTGCCGGACGAGTTCGTGGTGGGCTACGGCCTCGACTACGACGAGAAGTACCGCAACCTGCCCTACATCGGCGTACTCAAACCCAGCGTCTACGAAAAGTAAGAAATAAAACCAGAACTGGAGTTGATCCTTTTGCAACCTAAGAGACCTCGTATCAATCCGCTCATCCTCGCACTGGCGCTGGCCGCCGTGCTGATGGTCTGGTCGGTGATGGGCAGCGGCTCGGGCAGCACCAGCGGCTCGACCATGAGCTACTCCACCGTCGTCCATTACTTTGAGCACAATCAGGTCACGGCCTTCACGCTGGACCGCAACACCAGCGTCATCACCCTGAACCTGAAAGAAGGCGACCTGCCCCTGCCGGACGTCTCCTCCACCCAGAGCACGGTGCAGTCTACCGGCGGTCTGCTGAGCGGGATGTTCTCCTCCTCGTCGGAGTCCACCGGCGCAGTGCAGGAGGACGACGGCACCGTCACCGTCCGCTACAAGCTGCCCTACGCCTACGTTTTCATCGAGAACGTGGACAAGTATATCGAGTCCTACGACGCGGCGAATCCCGACGCGCCCATGACCTACGACTACACCTCCCTCAAGGAGACCATCCCCTGGATGGAGATCATCTTCTATCTGGGGATGCTGGGCTGCACCGGCTTTTTGCTGTTCTCGATGATGCGGGGCGGCGTCGGCGGTGGCGGCGGCATCATGAATGTCGGCAAAGCCAAGGTCAAGGACGAGCACGAGAACAAGAAGACCGCCACCTTTGCCGATGTGGCTGGTGAAGACGAAGAGAAGGAAGAGCTGAAAGAGGTCGTGGAGTTCCTCAAGAGCCCCGACAAGTTCAACTCTCTGGGCGCACGCATCCCTCACGGCGTGCTGCTCGTCGGCCCTCCGGGTACCGGCAAGACCCTGCTGGCCCGCGCCTGCGCCGGTGAGGCCGGTGTGCCGTTCTACTCCATCTCCGGCTCTGACTTCGTCGAGATGTACGTCGGCGTCGGCGCATCCCGTGTGCGCGACCTCTTTGACAAGGCAAAAAAGACCATGCCCTGCATCATCTTCATTGATGAGATCGATGCTGTGGGCCGTCAGCGCGGTGCCGGTCTCGGCGGCGGTCACGACGAGCGCGAGCAGACCCTGAACCAGCTGCTGGTCGAGATGGACGGCTTCGAGGCCAACGATGGCGTCATCGTCATGGCGGCCACCAACCGTGCCGACATCCTCGATAAGGCCCTGCTCCGCCCGGGCCGCTTCGACCGTCAGGTCTACGTCGGCCTGCCCGACGTCAAGGGCCGCGAGGAGATCCTGAAAGTCCACACCAAGAACAAGCCCCTCGCCCCGGATGTCTCCCTCAAGGTCATCGCACAGCGCACCGCAGGCTTTGCGGGCGCTGACCTCGAGAACCTCGTCAACGAGGCCGCTCTGCTGGCTGCACGCCGCAGCCGCAAGGCCATTACGATGGAGGACATCGAAGAGGCTTCCATGAAGGTCATGGCCGGCCCCGAGAAGAAGAGCCGGGTCGTCACCCCCGAAGAGAAAAAGCTCACCGCCTACCACGAGGCAGGCCACGCTGTGGCGGGCTTCTACTGCAAGCACCACCCCCGTGTGCATGAGATCACCATCATCCCCCGCGGTCAGGCCGGCGGCTACACCATGTATCTGCCCGAGAAAGACCGCAGCTACGTCACCAAGGGCGAGATGTTCGAGGACATCGTGTCCAGTCTGGGCGGCCGCGTAGCCGAGCAGCTTATCCTGGACGACATCTCCACCGGTGCGTCCAACGACCTGCAGCAGGCGACGAACATCGCCCGCCAGATGATCACCAAGTACGGCTTCTCCGAGCGCCTTGGCCCTGTGGTCTACGGCACCTCTCAGGAGGAGACCTTCCTGGGCCGCGACCTCGGTCAGGGCAAGGGCTACAGCGAGACCACCGCTGCCGAGATCGACAGCGAGATGCGGGACATCATCGACGAGGCCTACGAGACCTGCCGCCGCACCCTGACGGAGCATATCGACCAGCTCCATGCGCTGGCACAGGCCCTGATGGAGCGCGAGAAGCTGAACGAGAAGGAGTTCAACGCCGTGATGGCAGGCGAGACCCTGACCCCGCGTGAGGACCCCGACGCAAAGCCCGCCGAGGATCAGCCCGCTGTCCAGCCTGTGGAACAGGCCGAGACTGCAGAGGCTGCGGAGCCTGCCGAACCTGCTGAGGCAGTGGATGCCGCCCCGCAGGAAGCCCCGGCCCCCGAAACGCCGGATGAAGGCGAAGCCAACCAGTAAACCAAGAGAAAGGGGAGAGTGTTGTGGAGGAAAATTTTGAACCGGTCGCGCGGACACGGGCCAACTATTACACCCCGGGCAGCCCGGTGCAGTTCGTCTGCGTGGAGCTGCTCAAGGGCGAAGTCAGCGGCGAACACGCGGTCTGTCTGACCTTTAAGAACATTTCCCGCGTGACCCTGACGGCACTGGAGATCCACTTCAAGTGCAAGGGCGTGGACGGCGTCATCCTCTGTGAGGACGAGTTCGAGTACCGTGACCTTACCGCAAAGCCCGGCGAGAGCTTCGGCATGGACGATGCCGTCTTTGTCACCCAGAAGGCCATCACCAGCGTGGACGTTACCCTGCGCAATGTCTACAGCGGCAGGAAGGTCGTCCACCTCGAGAGCATCAAGCGGGTGCGCCTGCCGGCCCCCCGCCGCCTGAGCGTCGAGATGCAGAAGGCCCTCGAAGCCCGGATGAACCGCACCGGCATGAAGTTCATGCCCCAGGTCTTCGAGAACGGCTGGTACTGCGCCTGCGGTGCCTTCCACCCGAAGGAAGAGGACACCGTCTACTGCTCCGAGTGCGGCAGTGACCGCATCCTTTTGCAGAACGCGCTGAACACCCTGCTGCAGCCGGAAGCCCCGGTGCGCCAGCCCGAGCCGCAGCCTGCGGCCCAGCCGGTACGCCCGGCTGCGCCTGCTGAGGAGCCTACCCGCATCGTGGGTGCAGCGCAGGAGGAAGCCACCCGTATCATCCCGCCCCGGACGGCGGAGCCTGCGCCCGACTATGCGCCTGCCGCTGAGATGGACGCGACCCGCGTGGTGTCCCGCGCCCCGGAGCAGGAGGCTACCCGCGTCCTGCCCCGCCAGCCGGAGCCGGTGCGCCCGGCCAAGTCCTTTGCGCCGGACGAAGAGGTGGAGAAGTACGGCACCCGTGTGGTACCCTCGACTCCCGCCGCCGCGCCGTCCCGCCTGCAGGCAAAGCCGCTGGACGAGGAGGACGACTGCGAAGAGGAAGACCCCCGCGACAGCATCGCTGAGACGCTCATCCGCTGGGTGCCGCCCATCACCGCCATCGTGTGTGCGGGCATCGCCCTGTGCGGCTTCGTGTATTCTCAGTTCATGATGTAAAATAGGATGTACGGCGGAGGAGGCAGAGGCTTCCTCCGCTTTTAATTTAAGGAATAACCTCTCCGTCAGCGCTGACGCGCTGCCACCTCCCCTATCGAGGGGAGGCCTTGGCATGGCGGAAAAGCTTTATCTTTTCGCCAGAGGCTCCCCTACTAGGGGCAACAACGACGACCGCCGCCAGTGGCGGAAACAGGGAGTCGCTGTTGGGGCAGCGGCCAGCAAGACGCAAGCAATGCGCTGCGGATGCTGGGTGCCGCAACCCGGCCTTGTCTGCGGAGCAGACTGAGAGGTTGGACAAAGGAGAAGTGAAGTTATGCCTGACGAAGCTTTGCAGGCCGCGTTCGAGATAAAAGCGGCCTGCGACGACATCAGCCGGAAGCTGCTGCGCTGGCACTGGGAGGAAAAGCCCGGCGCTCACAGCGTGGACGCCCTGATGAAGCATCTGGCCCAGCGCCAGAAGGAGAGCCCCGACTACTACGAGCGCCTGCCGGAGCTGAATGGCCGCACCGGCTGGCAGCAGCTGGATACCACCCTCTGTATGCGTGTCCTGCTGGACCCGGAAAAGGACGCCGCCCGGCCTCTGGACCTGCTGGGCAATACGCCCCACCCGGCAGCGGCCCGCCGCGCCTGCAACGCGGTGCGGATGGCCCGCAACGAGGCCGCCCACGCCTCCGACAGGACCGCAGCCGCACAGGCGGCGATCCGGTTCAACGAGGCCGTGGAGGAGCTGGAAGCGGGCTATGAGGGAACGGCCCTGACTACCGGCGACCTCGAGAAGTATTACCGGATGGCGGAGGACTTTCTGTCCCGCTGCGGCGCGTCGGAGACCATCGAGCCTCAGAAGAAGGCTGAGGACGAAGCGCCCCGCCGCCAGAAGTCCCAGAAAAGCGGCAGCACATCCCGCAAGCGCCAGAGCGGCGGAAGCCGCACGATCTCGAAGGGGACATCAGGCCGCAGCCGGAATACCTCTGGCCGGAACAGCCGCAGCCGCCAGAATATGCAGACCACGGCCCGCCGCAAGAAGCGTCAGCGCACCCAGAGCCGCGCCCTTACCGTGGTGCTGCTGGCCGTCGTCCTGCTGGGCCTGCTGGTCCGGGCATGGACGATGGGGCTGATGAAGTGATACGCTCTACTGAGGTAGATTATGTGAGAAAGTGACTAAAAAATAACGTACTATAATTATAAAACGTCACTTACGCAACTTGCGTAAGTGAGGGTATCTGCGTAAGTGACTCACTTACGCAGCAGGGGTCACTTCATCACCTTGCGTAAGTGACTTTTTGAACGATGCTGCGTGTGAAAAACGTCACTTTCTCAGATAACGCGCGGGTCTCAGAGAAAGTTCTCTGTAGTCCGACCTCTCCGTCAGTGCTAACGCGCTGCCGCAACCCGGCCTTGTCTGCGAAGCAGACTGAGAGGTTGTACAGAGAAGAAGCCTTCCCGTCATACCGCCCGTCCACCCCTCATACACTGACGGACAAGGGGGTGTGCGGATGGAGCAGGGGATGCAGATGCTCTTTGCGCTGTTCGGCGGGCTGGCGATGTTCCTCTACGGGATGGACAGGATGAGCCGCGCCTTGCAGCGGGCGGCGGGCGACGCCATGAAGCGGCTGCTGGCCCGGCTGACGGCCACGCCGCTGCTGGGCGTCCTCACCGGGCTGGCCGTGACGGCAGTGCTCCAAAGCAGCTCGGCGGCGACGGTGATGGTCATCGGCTTCGTCAGCGCCGGGCTGCTGGAACTGCCCCGGGCGGTGGCCGTCATCTACGGCATCAACATCGGCACCACCATGACGGCACAGCTCATCGCCTTCGATGTCCAGACGCTGGTGTACCCGGTGCTGTTTCTGGGCTTCCTCCTCGACTTCGCGGCCCGCAGGCCCCGCTGGCAGGCCGTGGGAGAGGCGGTGTTCTCCTTCGGGCTGCTTTTCGAGGGCATCGACATCCTGGGCCGGGCTTTGCAGCCGCTGGCCGGGCAGGCGGTCTTTCTCGACTGGATGACCCGGGTGAAGGAGTCGCCGCTTCTGGGCATCCTGCTGGGCCTTTCCATGACCATGGTGGTGCAGAGCAGTTCGGCCACCATCGCGCTGCTGCAGAACGTGGCCCGTCAGGCCGGGCCGGACGGCATCCACAGCGTGCTGGGCCTTGCCGGGGCGGTGCCGGTCCTCCTGGGCGACAACATCGGCACGACGGTCACGGCCCTGCTGGCCTGCATCGGGCAGGGGAAGGACGCCGCCCGCGCCGCACTGGCCCACAGCTGCTTCAACCTCAGCGGGAGTCTGCTGGCGGCGGTGCTGCTGCCCTGGTTCGTCCGGCTGGTGGAGCTTATCTCCCCCAAAGGCCCGGAGCTGGAAATCATTTCCCGGCAAATCGCCAATGCCCACACCGCCTTCAACGTCTGCTGCGCCCTGCTCTGGCTGCCTTTTTTGCCGTGGATGGTGCGGCTGGTGTGTGCGCTGGTGCCGGAAAAAGAGAAAAAATAAGAAAAAGCTCCTCATGCCCGTGAGGGTATGGGGAGCTTTCTGCGTTTCAGGGAAGGAGTGCCTTCATCCAACCTCTCAGTCTGCTTCGCAGACAAGGCCGGGTTGCGGCACCCAGCATCCGCAGCGCTTCGCTTGCGCCTTACTGGCCGCTGCCCCAACAGCGACTCCCTGTTTCCGCCACTGGCGGCGGTCGTCGTTGTTGCCCCTAGTAGGGGAGCCTCTGGCGAAGAGGTGAAGCTTTCCGAAATGCCAAGGCCTCCCCTCGATAGGGGAGGTGGCACGGCGTCAGCCGTGACGGAGAGGTTAATTTCTCGTTACGCTCTTCCGATACACCGCAAAGGCGATGACAGCCGACAGCACTTCCGTGATCCAGAAGGCGTGCCAGACGCCGGTGGGGCCGAGCTGGCGGCAGAGCAGCCACGCCAGCGGCATGATGAAGATGACGTACCGGCAGAGGGAGATGACCAGCGAGGCCGCACCCTTGCCCAGACCTTCCAGCGCGCCGGAAGAGGTGGTGGACACCGCCGACACCACAAAGCCGAGGCAGATGATGCGCAGGGCGGTCTGGCCGATGGCGATGGTCTCGGGGTTGGAAGAGAACAGGCCGATGAGGGGCGCAGAAACGGCCATACAGATGACGGTGCCTGCCGCCATGATGATGGCGCTCATGCCCAGGGTGAGCTGGTAGAGCTTTGCCACGCGGGCGTGCTCTTTTGCACCGTAGTTGTAGCCGATGAGGGGGCGCATTCCCTGCACGATGCCGTTGGCGGGCAGATAGAGGAAAGTCTGGAGCTTATAGTAGATACCCAGCACCACCACATAGCTCTCGGAGAAGGCCGCCAGCAGGCTGTTGAGGAAGGTGACCAGCAGGGAGGGCAGGGCCAGATTCAGGATGGCAGGCACACCGATGGCGTAGAGACGGCCTTCGAGAGAGAGGTCAGGCCGCAGGGCCTTCCGGCGCAGATGGACGGGCGACTCGGTGGTGCTGTAGACCACGAGGTAGATGACGAGAGAGGCGGCCTGTCCGATGCCGGTAGCCAGCGCCGCGCCTGCAATGCCCATGGCAGGCACCGGGCCGAGGCCGAAGATGAGGACGGGGTCCAGCAGGATGTTGCAGACACAGCCCGAGATGAGGGCGATCATAGTGAGCTTCATCCGGCCCACGGCCTGGAAGAGCTTCTCAAAGGCGAGGCTGGCCATGTTCACGGTAGCGAACAGGAAGACGATGGTGGAGTAGGTCACGCCCATAGAGACGATGGTGCCGTCGGCGGTGAACCGGGCCAGGAAGCCGGGCATGATGGCGGTAGCTGCCAGTGTGCAGAGGATGCCGTGGAGCACCGAGAGGGCCATGCCGTGGGTGGCGGCGGCGTCCGCTCTGTCGTAGTCGCCTGCGCCCCGGTAGAGGGCGACAAGGGCGTTGATGCCTATGCCGAAGCCGATGGCAACGGCGTTCACGAAGTTCTGGATGGGGAACACGAGGGAGAGGGCCGTCATGGCCTGCTCGTTGATCTGGGCCACAAAGAGGCTGTCCACGATGTTGTACAGCGAGTTCACCAGCATGGAGATGACGTTGGGCAGAGCCATCGACACCAGCAGCGGGAACACCGGCTTCGTCTTCATAAAAGTATCATTCATGGGGTCAAAAGCTTCCTTTCCTGAAATTTCCGCACAAGAAAAGCCACACAACGGCGGCTTGAAGCGGGCCATTGTGTGGCGAAAAGTAGCAAACATCTATGCTGTAAAAATCCACACGGGTTTTATTGAAGTGCCGAGAAATACGGTGCATCGCAAAAGCGGTGTTAAGGGACGCCGCCGGACAGCACCGGGATGCGGGCCGGAAAGGGCAGTACGGGAAGAGCCTTCCTGACCGGCCTGCGATAGGATACCACGAAACGGGTGGATTGTCAAGGAAAAAGTATGACTTTTCACAAAAACCAGCATAGAGAGGAAGCTCAGCTGGATAGAGGACTCACGGGCCTGTCACATCCAGAAATTCAGGAACTTTTTGGGCCGGCGGGGAGTGAAAACATCCAGCTCCTCATCGTCGAAAAGTGCGTCGCCGTTCTGCAAAAGCTTTGAGGCAGTCTCTCTGCCCAGCTCCTTTTCCAGAACAGCAGCGGCTTCTGCCATCCGGGGCGGGCGTTTGTCCAGGGAGTGGGTGTCCGTCGAGATGACGTGGACAAGCTGCCACGAGATGAACTTGCAGAGCGTCCGGCGCAGTTTTGGAGAATCCAGCAGTGCGCCCGCGTTGATTTGGACATAGGCTCCGGCGGCCACCCAGTTGTAGAGCAGGGTGGGGTCTTCGAGGACGTAGGGGTATCGCTCGATGTGGGCGATGAGGGGCAGAACGCCCTGCTCCTGCAGGAGGGCGAAGGTCTGCCGGATGAAATGGGGTTTGTGGGTAGTGGGAAACTCCACCAGCATATAAGAGGTATCGCCGATGCAGAGCGCCTTGGCATCCAGCTCACAGAGCTTGGGGGAGAAGTAGGCTTCACAGCCCAGCTTGAAGCGGAACTGCATGGCTTCCGGTCCGGTCGGAAGCGCGGCTGTCAGTGTCTCATAGGCGGCCGCACGCTTTTGCAGGAATGCATCGGGAGTCGTCCGCTCACTGTTGAAGTGGCTCGTAAAAGCAATGTTCCGCACACCGTCTGCATACTCTTTTTCCAGCAGACGAAGGGAAATCGAAACATCTTTGGCACCATCGTCAATGTTAGGAAGAATATGGCAATGAAGGTCTGTCATGTTTCATCCTCCGTATGTACAGAATGCTTTTCTTTGCCGTTATGCCGCTTTTTTGACGTCAGGCAGCTCTTTTCGGCTGCTGACTCTGAAATGCTATCGGGGGGGGGGTACCATAGGAATAATTACTGTTATAGTAGTAATATCCGTACCCATAATCCGAGCGCTTGAGCGATTTTTTGGCATCATAACGGGTAAGAACGGCACCAAGGACTTTTACGCCGGCATCCTGGAGCTTCTCGAGGGCTGTCTTGACGGCGTCGGTGGACGCATACTTGGAGCGGACGACGAAGAGAGCACCGTCCACGATGCGGCCGATGACGGCGGCATCCGTGACCATCGAGATGGGAGGCGCATCGAGGATGACGAAGTCATAGCTCCCGCGCAGCGTGTCCACCATCTCCTGCATCTGGGGCTGGCTGAGCAGCTCAGAAGGGTTGGGAGGGGTGGTGCCGGCCGGCAGGAACGTCAGGTTGGGGATGCCCTTCGGCTCGACGAGGGCGTCGGAGAGCGCCACTTGACGGGACAGGACGTTGGAGACACCTTTCAGATTGTGTCCGGCCTTCAGATAGCGGTGAAGGACAGGCTTGCGGAGGTCGCAGTCCACGAGGACGACCTTTTTGCCGCTTTCCGTCAGAGCCAGCGCCAGATTGACCGACACATTGGACTTTGCCTCTTCCGGGACCGTGCTGGTGACGACGAAAGCGTGGACATCGCCGGAACCGGACAGAAAGTTCAGATTGGTGCGCAGAGCTTTGTAAGCTTCAACGTAGGCAAACGGCATACCCTTCTGGGTGATGAGCTGAAGCGAACGCTTGCTTGCCGAAGAGTTGGAGATGGTGTTTCGGTTGAACGGATTCCACATGGTATTACACCTCCGGGATAAGGCCGAGTACAGGAAGCTCCAGCTTTTTCTGGATGTCCTCGCTATCGACGATGTAGTCATGGAGCAGGTGGTCGAGGACCAGAATGCCGCAGGCCGCCACAATGCCGCCGAGAGCAGCGATCAGGACGTACTTCTTCGTCTGAGGGAAGACGGGGTTGCTCGTGATCTCCACGTCGCTCACGACCTTGCAGGAGCCGGCCTCCACCTTGTCCACGATGACATCGGGGGCAGTCTCGGCGATGGCCTGCACGATCTTTCCGGCCAGGGCGGGGTCCTTGTTGGTGACCGTGATGGACATGATCTGGGTCGAGCCCACGCCGTCCACAGAGATGCAGGCCAGCAGCTGACGGTAGGTCATGTCCAGACCCAGCTGCTCGATGACGTCGTTCAGGACGATGTTGCTCTTGATGATGACTGCATAAGTGTCGATGAGATTCCGGGCCGAGTTGATGTTGTCACTGGTAATGGAAGCATTGCCGTCCTGCCGGGAATTGACGATCAGATTGACGGAGGCCTGATAGCGGGGCGTCAATACGAAGGTACAGACCAGCAGGCAGATGACCGCTGCCGCAATGCCGGCCGCAGCGATCTGCAATGCGTGGCTCCAGAGAAGCCGCGCCAACTCGAGGAGGTCGATCTCATCCATGTCATGGTTTTGTTCCATAATGTTTTTTCCTTCCTAACAAAATGAGATTTTCGGACAGGAAAATTTTATCATTTTACACCTGCGCTGACAAGGGGATAGGATAAAATAAAAAGAGATGAAAAGAGTTTCCGACCTCTGGGAACATCTGCCTCAACCCCGGCTCCCTGAACATCCCGAAGGAAAACAGTCCCCACAGCTATATGATTCTGGAAAACGGCGTCTTCTACTGGAAAGACGTAGATGCGATAGAAATATACCACACCCGTGTACTGTGAGAAACCGGCACTTGCAATTACCATACCGGTGTGGTATGATGAAGACGGAAACAGAGAAACAGGGTCTTTTGTCTCGGGCGCGGAGGGGTGCGCGGGGCCGACGGCCTTTTGTTTCCCATAAAAAGTTAGAGAAAACTAACAAAATGACGAAAAACGCACGGGCGGCTTGTGCAGTCTGCCCAGTGGATGACGATCCTTAGGAGGTACTGACCAATGGTTCAGACGACGCTGAAAGTAGACGGCATGATGTGCGGCATGTGCGAGAGCCACGTCAACGAGGTGGTGCGCAAGACTGTGCAGGTGGAGAAGGTGACTTCCTCCCACACGAAGGGAGAGACGGTCATCGTCTCGGCCCAGCCGCTGGACATCGAGGCCCTGAAGGCTGCCATCGCCGACACGGGCTATACCGTGACCGGCGCAGAGGAAAAGCCGTATGAGAAGAAGGGCTTCTTCTCGTTTTTGAAGCACTGATGACTTCCGGCCCCGGGGTGGGGCCTATATAAGGAGGCAGGCAGAGATGAGGATACTGGTCTATGGTGCAGGCGTGCAGGGCTGTGAGCTGGCCCACCGTCTGCTGCAGAACAAAAAGAATGTCGTCACCATGCTGGCGCGGGGCGAGTGGAAGGAGAGGCTCGACCAAAGGGGCCTCGTCATCCGCCACTGGGCGCAGTGCCGCACCACGGTGGATCGGGTGGCCACCATCGACACGCTGGCCCCGGACGACTGCTACGACCTCGTTTTCGTGACGATGCAGGCCGGGCAGCTGCCCGATGTGCTGCCCATCCTCAAGCAGAACAGGAGCGAATACTTCGTCTTCGTGGGCAACGACCCCCACGCCGTGGAGGTCATGCAGGCCATGCAGCGCCCGGCGGATAAGATCGCCTTCGGCTTCCAGAGCAGCGGCGGCCACCGGGATGTCGATAAGGTCGTCAGCGCCCACGTCGGTGTGGATATGACCATCGGCGGGGCTACCGCGCCCCTTTCGGGCGTCTTCCGCTACCGGGTCAAGACGGCTTTCGAGGGCGCAAAGTACAAGCTGACCTTCGTCAGCGACATGGACGGATGGCTCAAGTGCCACCTCGCCCTCATCCTGCCGGCCTGCTATCTCTGCTACGCCTGCAGCGGCGACCTCTCCAAGGCGACGAAGGAGCAGCGTGACCTGGTCCTCGACGCCGCGTGGGAGGCCTGCGAGATGCTGAAAGCCGCCCACATCCCCGTGGACGACAAGGAGAACACCGACTGCTACCGTGCCGGTACGCCCGGCCGCCGGAAGATGGACGCCATGGTCCTGGCGCTCTGTAAGACCCCGCTGGGCCGTCTCTGCGTCTCCGACCACGCGATGCACGCTGTGGCTGAGATGCAGTACCTCGATGAGGCTTTCGAAGGTCTGCGCACCCGGACGAGCGTCCGGATGACGGCGTGGGATACCCTGCGCAGCCAGATGCCCTCGTGGGACATCATGCGGAAAAAGACGGCGAGAGCAAGGCGATAAGTGCATGGAAAAAGAGGCAGATGCGAGTCTGCCTCTTTTTTGTGTGGGAAAAACCTCTCAGTCTGCTTCGCAGACAAGGCCGGGTTGCGGCACCCAGCATCCGCTGCGCTTTGCTTGCGTCTTGCTGGCCGCTGCCCCAACAACGACTCCCTGTTTCCGTCACTGGCGGCGGTCGTCGTTGTTGCCCCTGCCGAGGGGAGCCCTTGGCAGGCCGGGCAGCTCTGAGCTGGACGCTTGAGGCGCAATATGGCGCAAAAGGGCGGGCCTTGCTACAGAGGGCAGCAGCTTCTGGACAATGCACTTTGTCAAGCTGCCGCTGGCCTAGACAGCAGGGCACTACAGTCCACGAAACAGATAAACTTTGCTCGTCCAGGGGAAACTTGACCGATATGCCAAGGCCTCCCCTCGATAGGGGAGGTGGCACGGCGTCAGCCGTGACGGAGAGGTTCAGCCTTTCCAGAAATCTTCCAGCTTTTTCTTCAGCTCCTTCGTATCCCTCAGATACTCCAGATGCCTCCAATGCTTCGGGAAGAGCCGGGCGTACTCGCTCTGGGCAAAGCGGTCGTCGAGGAGCAGCACCACGCCCTTATCTTCCTGCGTCCGGATGACCCGCCCGGCGGCCTGCAGGACTTTGTTCATCCCGGGCCAGCGGTAGGCGTAGTCGAAGCCCGCCCCGTTCTGGGCGTCGTAGTAGCGGCGCAGCATCTCCTGACGGGGGCTCACCTGCGGCAGGCCCACGCCCACGATGGCGCAGCCGATGAGCCGGTCGCCCGCCAGGTCCACGCCCTCGCCGAAGATGCCGCCCATGACCCCGAAGCCGAGAAGCGTCTTCTCCGGGCAGGGCGAAAACCGTTCGAGGAACGCCGCCCGCCCGGCGTCGTCCAGACCGCTCTCCTGTACCAGTGTGCTGATGTCCGGGTAGCGGGCGGTGAAGTCCTCCCACACCTGCCGCAGATAGGCATAGCTGGGGAAGAAGGCCAGATAGTTGCCCACCCGGCTGGACGCCAGCGCCGCGAGGGCGTCCGAGATGGGCCGGATGCTGGCGTCCCGCTGGCGGTAGCGGGTGGAGATGGAGGGCAGACAGTAGAGCCCGAGGTTTTCTGCCGGGAAGGGGCTTTCCAGCGCCACGGCCCGGGCCTCGGGACAGCCGAGGACGGTGCGGTAGTAGCCCGGCGGCGTCAGCGTCGCGCTGAACAGCGCCGCCGCCCGCCCTGCCGAAAGGCTTGCGTCCACGAAGGGGGACGGGTCGAGGCAGAGCAGCTGCAATTCAAGGTCACTGCCCCGGGCGGTGAGCTGGGCGGCAAAATGCTCGTCGTACCGTTCCGACGCCCGCAGGATGTCCTGCACCTCAAAGTAGAGATCCAGCAGGGCCGCATGGGCTTCGGCGTCGGGATCGTCTTCCAGCCAGTCCTGCAAGGGAGCCGTCAGCGCCCGCAGCGGGGCCAGCAGGGCTGAGGGAAGCTCCTTGCAGAACACCGTGCCGTCCTGAGCGTAGTCGGCGGCGGGCAGCTCGATGGCGGGCGTCTCCGCAGATCCCAGCAGTGAGGTCTGGCCGCTGTCGTCCTCTTCGGCGGCAGTGCTGCCCCGGCGGGGCGCGAGGGTCGAGACCGCTTTCCGTCCCTCTAAAAAGGCTTTGTCGGCCTTGCTCAGAGCTGTCTTAAGGGGGCTTTTGCCCCGCCCGAGGGCGCGTTTTGCCTCGGTGAGGCTGCTCTTGCAGAAGCGTGCCGAGTACATGGCCCGCGCCCGCTCGGGCAGATTGTGAGCCTCATCCACGAGGAAGAGCCAGTCGCCCGCGCTGTCGAAGAACCGCCGCAGATGCACTACGGGGTCGAAGAGGTAGTTATAGTCGCCGATGATGACGTCGCACCACTCGCTCAGATCCAGCCCCAGCTCGAAGGGGCAGACCGTGAACTGCTTTGCGGCGTCGGCCAGCGCGGCCCGGTCGAAGCGGCCGGTGCCGTCGTCCAGAAGGGCTTTCAGGGCCGTGTTCACCCGGTCGTAGTAGCCGTTTGCGTAGGGGCAAAGCTCCGGCAGGCAGGCGGGATGGCCCTCGGCATCCGGGTGGAGGCAGACCTTCTCCTTGGCTGTCAGGGTCACGCTGCGCAGAGCCAGCTTGGGATCAGACGCCCGCAGCCGCGCAATGGCATCCTCGGCGGCGGACTGAGTCGTGTTGCGGGCCGTCAGGTAGAACAGCTTCTCGCCGCAGCCGGTGCCGATGGCCCGCAGAGCAGGGAAGAGGACGCTCATGGTCTTGCCGATGCCGGTGGGGGCCTGACAGAAGAGCCGGACGCCGCTTTTAGACGGCGCGGCAGTGCAGGCGCGGTAGACTTCGCCTGCCAGCGCCCTCTGCCCGGGCCGGTAGGCCGGAAAGGGAAAATCCAGCGCCGAAAGGCTCACGCCCCGCTGCTCCTTCCACGCCAGCTGACGCTGCGCCCAGGGGGCGTACTGCTCGAGCAGATCCTGCAAAAACGCTTCCAGCTCTTCAAGGGTGAAATGCCGCACGAAGCGGAGGATGTCGTCGGTGTCGATTTGGTAGTAGGTGAGCCGGACGTCCAGCTTTTCCAGCCCCTTCTGACGGCCATACAGCGCCCCGTAGACCATTCCCTGCGCCCAGTGGCAGGGGTTCATGTCCTCGGCGATGTCGTCGGCGGGGACGGCTGTGGTCTTTATCTCGTCGATGACCGTCACGCCCGCCTCGTCGGTGAAGATGCCGTCGGCCCGGCCTTCGATGGTGAAGGGAATGCCCGCCGCCTCCCGTTCGCCGGAGAGGAAGACTTCGGCGGCGTAGCCTTCGCCTGCGGCCTTTTGGAGCTTGCGGTGGATGCGTGCGCCCTCGTTGGCGCGGTCGAAGCCGGTAAAGCGGCTGTCGATGCTGCCGGTGCGGAGCAAAAATTCCACCAGCTGGCGGACAGGCAGGCGAAAAGCAGGCATAGCGGGTCACTTCCTTTTTGACTTTTTATATTTATAATTGGCAGGCCCGTCTTTGTGCAACCTCTCCGTCACGGCTGACGCCGTGCCACCTCTCCTGGTAGGAGAGGCTTTGGCATTCCCCGCAAAGTGGACAGTTTCGCCAGAGGCTCCCCTACTAGGGGCAACAACGACGACCGCCGCCAGCGGCGGAAACAGGGAGGAGCTGTTGGGGCAGCGGCCAGCGGGATGCGAGCGGCAGCGAAGCAGACGCTGGGAGCCGCAACCCGGGCTCCTTTTAGTTACGCAGTGCTTTTTCACGCACTTCCGGTGTAACTGCTTTCAGAAGATTATAGAGGTCAATAATATCGGTGATTGCCTGCCGGTCCTGCACCGTCCATGTGTAATCAAACTTGCTATAATCCGTTCCCTCGAAACGCATGATAACGGTATCGGCACTCAAAAGGTTTCGCAACCATTCGACTTCACTGTCTTCCATTTCAAAGGTGGCCCATGCAAACCATTTACCAAGCTCTTTGTCGTATCCATAACCGGAGTTATCATAATCGCAAATGTAAGTGTACTTATAATCTCCACCGCGCAGAATGATGTCATCGATATCCAGCTCGGAAGAGCCCATGTAAGTAAAATCTTCCCAGAAAACAATAGTGTTCCCCTTGTCCCAGATATAAAGGTTGGGGCCAATGCCACACGTCTTGCGCTTATCGATGCTGTCATCATGCGGGGTTGTAATCGCTCAGCAGTCTTCTACTGCATCGTAGTTGACATTGCACTTTGCAAGTGCATCCTGAATACCAAGAATCTGCTGTGCTTCTGCCAGCACACCAAAATTGGTGACAGCAGCTTTTCCTGCATCATCCAACTGGTTATAGGCATCCAGAGCGGCCACGATTGCCGCGCGTCTGCTGCGCGTGACAGTACCGATCTGGCTGATCAGCGCTTCTACCTGCTCCGGGGTCACAGCACTATTCTGCTGCGCAAGCACCGCAAAAGGAACGTCCCCGGCGGGGCTGGCGGCCAGCGCGGGCAATGCAGTACCTGTCATCAGAGCGGCCACAAGGCTGCTCGCCACAATAACTTTGCATTTTTCTGTAATTTTCATTCGATGTTCCTCTTTCCTCTGGATTTCAGCTTATTGTTGATCAGGTGTCAATGCGCAGGCACCGGGTGCAAAATAAGTATACCATAAACTTCAACAAAAAGATACAGGAAGCGATGCTGCGAGCCGGACTTTCCTACAGAGGGAAGGCTCTGTCTTAGTACAACCTCTCCGTCATCGCTGACGCGATGCCACTGCCCGGGTTGCGGCTCCCAGCGTCTGCTGCGCTGTCGCTTGCATCCTGCTGGCCGCGGCCCCAACAGCGACTCCCTGTTTCCGCCACTGGCGGCGGTCGTCGCCGTTGCTCCTAGTAGGAGAGGCTTTGGCAGTCCCCGCAAAGTGAACGGTTTCGCCAGAGGCTCCCCTACTAGGGGAGCTGGCGCGCAGCGCCTGAGAGGTTGTACGAAGACGGGCCTGCCCTCTGCAGCGAGTCCTGCCCTGTAAACTTTCTGCACAGCGCTTGACTTTTGCGGGGAATCGCATATACTAAAGATGGGATTGTGAGAAGATTCCATTGGTTTCACTAAAAAAGAAAAGCCCCCAAGGAGTTGCCGCTCCCAGGGGGCTTTCCATTTAGTCGGGCTTACGGTCCTTGTCGAGTCTGTCAAGCCACTTGCAGATATAATGTGAAATTATATTTGCCACGGCAGACTCCAGGATTGTGAGAATATGGATCATTGGTTTCACCTCCCTTCCCAAGTAAGATGGGCGGGATGAACCGCAGAACCAGTATACCATAAACATCGACAAAAAGATACAGAAAAAGACGCTGTGTTATCATACTTCCCAGAAAGAAGGAATCCCATGTCCCGCTGTGTTATCATTTCCGCCTGCCCGGTCAGCGCCTCGCTGGCGTCGGCCCTGCGGCCCGGCGACACCATCATTGCCTGCGACGCGGGCTACCGCAACTGTGCGCCGCTCCACTGCCGCCCCGATATCATCGTGGGCGATTTCGACACCGCGCCCTGCCCGGAGCAGGAGGGCGACGACACCATCATCCTGCCCCACGTCAAGGACGACACCGACACCGAGTACGCGGCAAAGCTGGCCTCCGAGAAGGGCTTCGACGAGGCGCTGCTGCTGGGTGTACTGGGCGGCAGACGCCTCGAACATACGCTGGCCAACCTCTGCACCGGCCTCGGCCTCGAACAGCGGGGCGTCCGCGCCACGCTTCTGGACGAGCGCAGCCGCATCACCTTCGTGATGCCCGGCGAGACCCGCCGCTACCCGAAGGACGGGTATTTCTACCTCTCGGTCTTCCCGATGGAGGGCAGGGCAGAGGGGGTCTCGGAGCGGGGCTCCTTCTACGAGCTGACCGACGCCGTCCTCACCGCAGGCTACCCCCTCGGCGTCAGCAACGAGTATGCCGAGGGCTCCGACTGCATCACCATCTCCACCCAAAAGGGTGCGCTGGTGGTGGTGGAGACGGTGCCGGACGGGCCGATCCTGAGCTGAACCGGAACATTCCGGGCGCGGGACGCCTATAATGGCGTATCAAGCGACGAAAGGTGGTCGGCTCTATGCAGGTGGTCGTTCTCAAAAGCCCCAAGTGCCTGAGAGGCTTGCTCCGGAGGCTGTTCGGCATAAAAAAGGAGAGAGAAGAGTGAAGTGTGATTTCAACCAGGCGGATGCCATGCAGGCTGCAGCAGATGACGATGTGCTGGCCTCTTCGCTGAAGCTGATGGACCGCAACAAGCACGTATATGAGGAACTTGCAAAATGAAAGCAGCAGGCTTGTAAACTTTCTGTGCAAAGCTTGACTTTTGCGGGGAATGGCATATACTAAAGATGGAATTGTGAGGATATTCCATTCGGTACACCAAAAAGAAAAGCCCCCAAGGAGTTGCGACCTCCCCGGGGGCTTTCCATCTGCCATGGTTAAATTTTACCCCCTCACGGAGCAGCCGCCCCGAGGGGGTTTTTCTCTTTTTCTGCGCAGAAATACGCAGAAAGCTTGCGTTGACTGCACAACCTTTCGTGGTTATAATAAAAGCAATAAAACAACCTACGAAGGGGGATTTTTATGCAGAAAAACATGACCGACCGCACCCCGGGCAGCTACGACGACTTCGTGGCCTACCTCGGCACGGTGCGCACCGAAGAGGAGCTGTTCTCCCGGCTGACCTACTGGTTCGCTGGGCAGAACCGCCCCGAGGACGTCCTCAGCCGCTCCGAGCTGGTGGAGGCGAGGGCGAAGGAACTGGGCTTCTGGCAGGGCCTGACCTTCCGGATGGAGCGCTGGCTGACCGACGGCAAGAGCGAGCTGGAAGCGGTGGGCCGGGAGGAATTCCAGAGCCGCATCGCCGAGGACTACGCCGCCTACCGGGAAAAGGCCGACGCGGCCCGGGCGCGCTTCCGGGACCGCCGCCGCGCCGCGCCCTTCAACTTCACCCCCGACTGCCTCGAGAACGTCCCCATCCAGAACGTGAGCTGGCTGGTGGATGGGCTTCTGCCCATGGGAGAGGTGTCGCTTCTGGGTGCCGACGGCGGCACCGGCAAGGGCATCTGGCAGGCCCAGCTCATTGCCTATGTCACGGCGGGCCGGACCTCCGGCTTCTTCCCCCAGCCGCCGGAGAAGACCGGCAGTGTCCTCATTTTTTCCGGCGAGGACGACCCCGGCAAGGTGCTCAAAGCCCGCCTGACGGCGGCAGGGGCCGACATGAGCCGGGTGATGGTGGTCACCAGCGACGCCTACTTTGCCCGCACCGGAAGCCCGCTCTGCATCCCGGACACGAGCTTTGCAAAGTACGTGGGGAAGGCCGCGCCCGCCCTCGTCATCATCGACCCGCTGCAGAGCTTTCTGCCTGCGGGGGTGGAGATGGCCAGCCGCAACCAGATGCGCAGCGCCCTGCTGCCCCTCAAAGCCCTCTGCGCCAAGCACGGCTGCGCGGCCCTCATCTCGATGCACACCAACAAGCGCGCCAACGTCTCGGGCCGCGCCCGTCTGGCCGACAGCTCCGACATCTGGGACATCGCCCGCAGCGTCCTCATGATGGGCCGCGACAAGAACAGCGAAAAGCTCTACCTCAGCCACGAGAAGAGCAGCTACTCCGCCCCGGCCCGGACAGCCCTGCTCCACATCGAGCAGGCGCAGGTGGAGGGCGTGAAGACAGCCGTGGCCGTCTTTGACAGCCGCACCGACAAGAAGGACGCCGACTTCGTGGAGGAGCGCCGCGTCCGCACCGCCCAGACCAAGGAGGATACCGCGCAGGCCATCCTCAACGTGCTGGCCGAGAGCAAGCTGGGGAGTATGCCGAATACCCAGCTGAGGGCAGAGGTGATGAAAGAAATTGAATGTAGTAAATGTACTTACGATAGAGCTTATAGAAGCCTTGTGATGAGCGGTGAAGTGACCAAAAAGCAGCTCACACGAAATGGTGGCGAAAGAAGCTGGTACAGTGTTCTTTCCTGCTGTAGTAAAACAAATGCGTAAGTGAGAAATATATAACGTGTATATGTTATAAAATGCCACTTACGCAGCCTGCGTAAATGGGGCATCTGCGTAAGTGAGTCACTTACGCAACAAGCGTCACTTCATCACCTTGCGTAAGTGCGTTTTTGAACGAAGTAACGGCACAAAATTGTCACTTTATCAGATACCCCGCCCCTCTCGGAGCAGCCATATTTCCCGAAACCTGCGTGAATGGCAGCATCCTTGCCCTCTGTAGCAAGGCCCGCCCTTTTGCGTCATATTGAGCTTTCAGCGTCCAGCGCAGAGTTGCCCGACATGCCAAGGCCTCCCCTCGGTAGGGGAGGTGGCAATGCGAAGCATTGACGGAGAGGTTTTCACCACTGCGGCTCACGGGCAGGCTCACCTTCGTACAACCTCTCAGTCTGCTTCGCAGACAGCTCCCCTAGTAGGGGAGCCTCTGGCGAAGAGGCGAGGCTTTCCGGTATGCCAAGGCCTCCCCCAAAGGGAGAGCCTTTTTCAGCCTCAAACCTGCGTGAATCGCCCCAAAACCTGCGCGAATGGCCGTTGCAGCTGCGGCGGGAGACGGGTTATAATGGACGTATCAAAAACACCACAGTGAACGGAGGATACGACCATGAAACTGAAAAAGCTCCTTGCCCTCGCCCTCGCGGGCGTGCTGATGCTGGCCCTGCTCACCGGCTGTTCCGGCGGCGGGACAGAAGAGGACAGGCTCGTCGCGGTGGGCGTCGCCGACCTCTTCAAGGGAAACTCCCAAAACGTCGAAGTCTCTTACAGCGTCCCCGCGCTGACCCGCACCATCCGGCCCGCGTTCACCCCGGACTGGTTCCTGATGACCCCAGAGGGAATCATCGACGGGCTGGAAAAGAACTTCCCCATAGACGCCGGTCAGACGCTGGAAGGCTTCCTGAGAGACAGCCTGAAGGCCTACGAGCAGAGCAATTTCGTGAGCTTTGTTGCCTTCGACTCCACCGGGATGAGCGCCCTTCAGCAGGTAGAGCGGTTCTCCAGCGGTGCGCCGGCGATCAGGGTCTATGGTAAAGGTTGGTCGCCCTCGGCTAACACCAAGCTGCGTGTCGGCGTCCGCCATAAGACCGTCGCGGGCCGGGAATACTGTCTGGTGGTCGTTGTTCTGGCCTGATGGTGCGCTTGTAAACTTTCTGTGCAACGCTTGACTTTTGCGGGGAATCGCATATAATAAAAGCATAAGAGATAAGAGTACTCATGGTGCTCGCCAAAGCAAAAGAAAACCCCCTCACGGAGTTGCCGCTCCGAAAGGGGGTTTCCTTATTTAGTGCTTACGGCCCGTAGACAATCCGTCAAGCCACTTGCAAACATAATGTGAAATTATGTTTACTGCGACGGACTGGATAAGAGATAAAAATGGACTCATGGTGCTCACCCCCTTCCCAATAAAATGGGCGGGCAAGGCCGCAAAACAAGTATATCATAAACTTCGGCAAAAAGATACAGGAAACGAGGCCGCGAGCCGGACTTTCCTACAGAGGAAAGGCTCCGTCTTCGTACAACCTCTCAGTCTCACTCCGTTCGACAGCTCCCCTAGTAGGGGAGCCTCTGGCGAAACCGTTCACTTTGCGGGGACTGCCAAAGCCTCCCCTACTAGGGGAGGTGGCAGCGCGTCAGCGCTGACGGAGAGGTTGTACAAAGACGGGCCTGCCCTAGGCAGCAGCCTTGTAAACCTTCCCCCCAGACTATCCCCCCAAAATGCCAAGCCCCCAAGGAGTTGCGACCTCCCCGGGGGCTTTTTTCTGCGCGAAAGGCCCCAAAATCTGCGCGAATGGCACTTGCATTAGGGGGAGGGGGTGGTATAATGGAAGTATCAAAAACACCCTGGAAAAAGGAGGATACGACCATGAAACGAAAAAAATTCCTTGCCCTCGCCCTCGCGGGCGTGATGACCGCAGCGACCCTCACCGCCTGCGCACCGCTGGATGCCCTCTACGACTGGTTCTTTGGCGGCGGCAGCGCCTCCCGGGGCAACGAAAAGAGCCTTGTGACGGAGTCCGAGGAGCTTGAAAAGCAGCTCGAGAAGTATTTCGGTCTTTCTGAAACCACAGCAAGCGCCAGAGCCAAGGAGACGCTTGAGGAAGTGGCAAAAGGATTTGACGCGACATGGCTCACCACGAACAACGGGTTGAACGAAACTGCTGTAAATGCGCTCAAATCTATCACGGATGACAAATTGGAGTTAACCCAGAGGTTATGCGTGGACGTGATGGAGCTGACTCCCTCCGGCAGGACAGCGGTTACGATTCCGGATAACAGGGAGATTTACTCGAATAGCTATTGGGATCCAGGGCCTGAATCTGGTGGTCCTCACTATGACTCTTGTCTGACGAATTATGGTCAGTTAAAAAATCTATTGAGCTACCTCCATAGAAATGGCGTTGAACTATACGCCGGTACATTCCAGAAAGGTGAAAACACATACGCCGCGATGGTCATCATATTTTAGGAGTGAAAGCAGTGATGCAAGCCCTGCCTTACACACCCTTTTCTTGAAATAACCCTTCCGCCCCCTCAGAGGTCCCTCTGAGGGGGCCTTTTTGCGCCTGTGGGCTGGCGCAGGGCATAGCCCGGCTTTGCTCCGCATACACTCTCATCAGAGCAAGGACAGGAAAGGAGCATCACCATGGAGCTGAAAGTGTTCCGGGACGTTCTGCCTGCGGCGGGTGCGGACTGCACCGCCAAGGCGGAGCTGCCCCTCGAGACAGAACTACTGATCTCGGACTATCTGCCGCCGGTGCAGCGCATCGTCAAGTGCTTCGCAAAGCCGGTGGTGCTGCAAAAGCAGCTGGCCCCCGGGCGGCTGACGCTGGAAGGATATTTGCGCTGTACCGTGTATTATCAGGGCGAAGAGGGGGCAGGGCTGTGCCAGATCGAGCAGAAGCTGCCCTTCACCAAGGCCCTCGAGCTGCCCTCTTTTGCAGCCACGGCGTGGACAGCCTGCGTCGAGGGCCAGACCGAATACCTCAACTGCCGGGCCGTCAACCCCCGCCGCATCG
>ENA-OQIH01000629-OQIH01000629.1-human-gut-metagenome-genome-assembly--contig:-NODE-629-length-23207-cov-3.926502_pt1 | contig 23207 bp, 18 predicted proteins | sample MGYA00242575_ERZ504740 | MGnify/ENA primary metagenome ERZ504740 (study PRJEB26092, sample SAMD00036192) | human gut metagenome | host: Homo sapiens | study: EMG produced TPA metagenomics assembly of...
ACGATTATATGGTCGCTAACTATCCGAATATATTGACCCGTTCGGCTTTGTTCGCCTTGTCTCCGGTTCCGGATGCGGCGATCGAGATCGGTTTTATCGGCGATAACGTAGACACGTTGGTTGCCTTGACGCAAAGGGCGCAGGAGATCGCCCGGAATTATGATCAGGTGATGGAGGTTCGCAATAGTTGGGGTAACAAGGTTCCGGTATGGAAGCCGCTATATTCCCAAGAGAAAGGTTTGCGTCTGGGTATTACCCGTCAGCAGGTGGCTTATTCCTTGCGTTCGGCTACGAATGGCGTACCTTTGGGTGAGTATCGTGAGGGCGACGTGTTTATGCCGATCTTACTGAAAGATGCGGATAAGGATTCTATCAGTCTGAATGATATAAAGACTTTGCCGGTTTATAGCGCTAAAGGCCGTTCGGTAAAAGTGGAGCAGGTGATCGATGATTTCTCGCTGGATTATGAGTTTAACGTAGTGAGACGATTCAACCGTGAGCCGTGTATGCTTATGCAGTGTGAGCCGAAGCGTGGCGCCAATACGATGGCTGCTTTCAGTCATTTGTGGAAAGAGGTACAGGAGAAGATTCAGGTGCCGGAAGGATATAAGATGACGTATTTCGGTGAGCAATCCGAGCAAGATAAAGGTAATAAGGCGATCGCCGCTAATATCCCGTTGATGTTCGGTTTGATTTATGTCACCTTGTTATTCTTATTCCCGAAATATTACCGGAAACCGGTATTGATCATGGCGATGCTGCCGTTGATCTTCATTGGTGTGGTATTGGGATTGTTGGTGTTCGGTAAGTCCCTCGACTTCTTTGCTATGCTGGGTCTGTTGGGCTTGATCGGTATGAATATCAAGAATGCGATCGTGCTGGTGGACGAGATCGGTTTACAATTGAACGCGGGCTTGTCTCCGGTGAATGCCGTGATAGAGGCAACGAAAACCCGTATCGTTCCGGTGACGATGGCTTCCGGTACGACGATCTTAGGTATGTTGCCGTTGTTGGGTGACGCTATGTTCGCCGGTATGGCGGCTACCATCATGGGTGGTCTGTTCGTATCTACGATCTTGACGATCTTCGTGCTTCCGGTTACTTATTGTGTTTTCTTTAAGATTAAATCAGAGTAAAAGGTATGAGAAATAAAATAATCATAGGTTGTTTATTGTTGGGTGCCTTGTCCGCTAAAGCGCAAGACACCCGGCTATCGGCTGTGGAATATAAGGAACGGGTCCTTGAATACAGCCGTCAAATCAAGCAAAGCTCTGAGGAGCGTATCGCTATGCAGCATGCGATCAAGGCCGCTAAGACCGGTTTCTTCCCTTCGGTAGACTTCTCCGGCAGTTATCAGTATCGTATCAATAAATATGATTTGGATTTCGGACCGGGCATGTCCGTAGAGATGGACCATAATACGTATAGCCTAGGCGCTACGGTGAGCCAGCCCATCTATGCCGGCGGACAGATCTATAATAACTATAAGGCAGCTCAGGTACAAGGCAAGATCACCGAGCAAGCGGAAGAATTGACAACGGATAATATCGTTTATTCCGCCGATTTGAACTATTGGACGGCCGCCGCACGTAAAGGTATGTACGATGTGATGTGCCAGTATGTAGACATTGTCGGGGAGTTGGCGAACGTGTTGACGATCCGTTTCAATGACGGCCAGATCAGCAAGACCGATTTATTGCAAGTGGAGTCCCGCTTGAAAGAAGCGGAATTGAATAAAAGCTCGGCTTATAAGGAATATCAGATCGCGTTACAGAACTTGAACTCATTGATGGGTGTATCTCCGTTAGACCCGATCGAGGTGGAAGATTCCATTACGACCTATCTGGCCTTGCCGTTGCAAGTAGGAGAGGATGTAGCTCTTCGGAATCGTCCGGACTACGCTATTTCCGAGTTGAACATAGAGTATCAAAAGAGACAGATCAATTTGTCGAAGGCGAAATATAACCCGTCTTTGGCGATCGGTTTTCAAGGTACTTGGGGTACGCCGATGTTGAACGTGAAAGGTTCGGACCAGTTGTGGACTCCGGCCGTCTTCGCTTCCTTGAAGATACCTTTGTTCCGTTGGGGAGCCCGTTTCAAGGAGGTAAATTCCCAGAAGGCCATCCTTCGTAGTAAGGAATACGCCTTGGACAATACGCGTGATAAGATCGCTCAAGAGGTAGCGAACGCATGGACAAGCCTAACCGAGTATACGAAACAAATTACCGTCGCGGAAGAGGCTTGTAAGATTGCCGAGGAGAACCTTGATTTGAATACCTTCAGCTACAACGAGGGTAAACTACCGATCTTGGATGTGCTCTCCGCCCAATTGTCATGGATTCAGTCTTACAGTAGCTTGATCCAGACTTGGTATCAGCAAAAGGCTTCTTTAGCCCAATATAACAAGGCTATAGGTATCCGCCGTTTGCAGTAAAAGAAACATTTTATACTTAGAAGACAAGGTCCCTTATTTTGGAAACGAGATAAGGGACCTTCTCTATGAAATAAAACGTCCTTTATACCGTTAGGTAAACTGAAGATTGCTACATTTGCATACAATCTCGTCTGTTTGGGACACTCCTTGGAACCCGGACTTTTAAGTAGAATGATGAAATAATAAGATGTATACAAAGTTACTAGATAAACAAACGAAACTTGCCCTAATCGGACTAGGATATGTCGGGCTTCCTATCGCGATGGAATTCGCTAAACATGTTTCCGTTATCGGATTTGATATCAACGAGGATCGCTTGGACAAGCTTCGGAACTGTATTGATCCGTGTGGTGAGCTTCCTACTGAGGTATTTGAACATAAAGATATCACATTTACTTCTTCTATAGAAAAGTTGCGGGAGGCTTCCTTTTACGTTATAGCTGTTCCTACCCCGATAGACAGCCATAACGAGCCGGATCTATCCCCTTTGTTGGGTGCGACCCGCACGGTAGGCAAAGTCCTTAAACGAGGCGATTATGTAGTATACGAATCTACCGTATATCCGGGATGTACGGAAGAGGATTGCATCCCGATCTTGGAGGAGGTTTCAGGGTTGAGAGTAGGAGAGGACTTTAAGGTTGGATACTCACCGGAACGAATCAATCCGGGTGATAAGGTACATACCTTGGTAAATACCGTGAAGATCGTTTCCGGCTGCGATGCCGAAGCTTTGGAAACGATATCGGAAATCTATAAGCTGGTCGTTCAAGCGGGGTTGCACCGTGCGCCTAGTATCAAGGTAGCCGAAGCCGCCAAGATTATCGAGAATACCCAGCGTGACGTGAATATAGCCCTTATGAACGAGCTTTCCATTATTTTCGATCGAATGGGGGTAAATACGTTTGATGTATTGAAAGCCGCCGGAACGAAATGGAATTTCCTGCCTTTCTCTCCCGGATTGGTAGGTGGGCATTGTATAGGGGTAGATCCTTACTATCTGGTGCATAAAGCCAAAGAATTGCAATATCACACGAAGATGATCAACTCCGGTCGCTACGTGAACGATTCCATGGGACGGTATATCGGAAAGAAGGTCGTGAAAAAGATTATCTCGCAGGGGAAAAATATCCTAGGAGCGCATGTGTTGGTGATGGGTATGACTTTTAAGGAAAACGTATCGGATATACGTAACTCGAAAGTAGCCGATATTATCAATGAGTTTAAGGACTTCGGAGCCGAGGTCGATGTGATGGATCCGTTCGCTTCCCCTTTGGAAGTATTGCAAGAGTACGGTATCCGGTTAGTAGAGAGGCCCGGGAAGAAATATGATGCGGTAGTGGTAGCTGTCGCTCATACGACTTATTTGAAGCTGGATGAGTCCTACTTCATGTCGATCACGAATGAACATGCCGTGTTGGCGGACGTGAAAGGAGTCTATCGAGGTAGCATCCATCAGATGATCTATTGGAGTCTGTAATTGTTAAAAAGTAACACAAGCTGCAAAGAAGTTTCGATAAACTTAAAAAAATGTGTTGTACAATATCTTTTTTTATTTGCTCAATTATATTAATTAGCCCATCTTTGCATGCAGATAACCTAAACAATCTTTTTGCCTTAAAGACTAATACCTATTAAAAACCTATAAAGAGAGCCTTTGCGAAAAGGCTCTCTTTATGATTTTCAGGGGATTAGTAGTTCGTTTCCTCTATCTTTGAGGTGATTCTGCTAATAGCCTCATTCAGTTTGTCTTCGGGTAATATTACGTTAAAATCTCCCCAGAAACCCTCGTCGTAGTTGAAGTGAGTATCCGAGAAAACCGTGCGGGTTGGAAGGGATTCAATGCGTGAGAAGCGGTTCACATTGGCTGTATCTATCTTACAGGTAACCATTTCGAACCAAGTATGTAAAATATTTGTGTTAAAAAGTTGTCTTCTTTTTTTAATTTTAAAATGCAGATCTCCCCGGATATGGTTAATGTAGTAGGTGCCATTCCATTGCTTGTAAGATACCGTATAGGCTACTTTCTGGGGCGTGATCCGTAAATTCCGGCTTTTTCTCTCGACGAACATGCCGGCCGCTTGCTCGATATATTGGGGATTGACCTCAAAGTCCACCCTTAATAAGGCATTATTTTCCATGTCGATATATATCTGTCCCCGATAAAGCGGTTCATTGATACTCTTTCGTTGCTCGAAAGAGATGACGTTAGCAAGTCGATCATCCACTACCGTGATGTCGGTATGGGCGTATGTATAGGGTGAATCCGGGCTAGGATCCAGAAACTCCGGTAACTGTTTCATCAAGTCCAAGACAAGGCAGGAGTAGATACCCGACTTCATTTTTGTGATCAATGTGTCCTTTTCCTGCTCGTTACTGATGCGGCGCATCTTTAGTAGTTTCACTTGATCGGCCAAGGCATTGCTGTGGTAAGATGCCTTATATACCTTAAAAACAGCCTCGGTCAGTCCTACGAGTCCTTTTTTACGTTCAACGCCTTCTCTGTAAAATGTGGTAAGGTAAATCGGGTGCTGGGAATAATTGCTTCTTCTCTTGTCCAGCATCTCCTGTAATAAGCGTTTCGGATTGGTTAGACGCACGATAACTTCTTGGATAGAGATTACTTTAGGCTCTAGAGATAAGACGGTATGTTTATCTATTAACTCCCGACTATCTATCTCTTGGGGAAGATAGCCGATATGAGAGAAACGTACCTTGGATAACCGGAGTGAGTCCGGTAATTTCAATCGGAACTCTCCATTCTGGTTGGTGATGGTGCCAATAGCGGCCTCACCGATTCCTACCGATCCGAATGCGATTGGCTCATGGGTATATTGATCCTGTAAAGAACCTTCTATCGAGAAATAGGTTTGTATGGAATCGGGAGTTACGGATACACTTTTGGGAGCGGAGAGACTCTCTGGCATATAAAGTAGGAGATGGTTCTCTATCGCACGGATCGCCAGATTTTTATTACCGGTAATAGCGTATATGGCTTCTTGTATCGTATAATCTCCACCTTTTATTGATGTTGTTTGTTCATTATCGATAATCTTACTGTCGTATATAAAAAGATAGCCGGAACGTTCCGTGACGAGTCCCAGCAATTGGTAGATATTTCCTTTTGATTTAGGCAATCGTATGACCTGTCCCAGTACGTTACCATTCTGGGCATTCATAGGGATGAGAGCTACGAGTAACAGTAACCATCCTACGACCAGCTGTCTCAAGGTTCGGAAATCATCCATATATTATTTTGTTGCGTACATTTTAGTTTTAACGCTGCGCAGATCAGTTCAGCCATCGTCGCGGGTGAGTTATTATAGAAACTAACGGTCAGCCGTCTATTCTCTAAATCAGCCGTTGTCTTCAATGGCATCTTCGGATATTCCAGATTAATTACATGCAAGATATCTCCCAGACGCTCATCCTTAAATTGGATACGGCGGGTGTAATCGGAAAATTGTTCGTTATCTTGAGTCGGAACTACTTGTAAACGGTTGGAGAATAAGGATACGGTTTGGCCGGCCTTTACCAGCGTTTGTTCTCCGTTCTTCTTGAGTGTCACTTTCACTAATCCCCGGCGAACGGCCAATTCAAAGGCGCTTTTATCCGAGCTTTTGATATTGAATGAGGTTCCCAATACCTCGATCCGGGCCTGCTCTGTCTCGATTAGGAAAGGACGTTCCTTATTCCCGCTTACATCAAAAAGAGCGTTTCCTAGTAGAGACACCTCTCTTTTTTCTCTTTGGAAATGTTCCGGATAGCTTAACTGGCTGTTATCGGCCAGATAAACTATAGACCCGTCTTCCAAAGTCGTGACCAAGGTGGTGGAAGCCTCGTTATTATGCAGGGTGAGCAGAGTGGTCTCCGGTGTCCGTTCTTGTCCAAGGAAAATAGCTGTAGCTACCGATACACAAAGTATGATGATAGCGGCGGCCCATTTCATAAGTCCGATCCGGTATGGGATTTGTGTACCGGAAATTGGCTTATCCAGCAGCCCGTCTTGCTCCAAGCGAGTATATAATTGTTCCCATGCTTGGTCTGTCTTCAATTTATTTTTTTCTATTTGATTCATAACTGTTAGGTATAATTCTCGATTTCTTTTCTTAGTGTTTGTAGTGCCTTGGTCATTTCCGCTTCTACTGTCTTTATGGACAATGAGAGGCTGGAGGCTATCTCCGCGTATTTCATTCCTTCGAAACGGTGCATCCGAAAGATCCGGAGGCGTCGTTCGGGCAATTTACCTAATGCCCGGTTGACCAAGGATTGCAATTCTTTGTACTCAAGTTGATCTTGCGGGGTATACGATTCGGATTCCGGATTCTCTCCGGCTAAAACCGTATTCCGGTATCGGTATCGTACTTCCCGATGCTCCAGATATTGTAAGGACCGGTTCCGGGTAGCTCCATAAAGGTAGTTCTTGATGGAACGTAAGATCGGAAGAGATTCTCTTTCTTTCCAGAACACGTAAAACAAGTCCTGGACGATCTCCTCCGCAACTTCTAGCTCTCCTGTTATACTGGTTGCGTACAGGCAAAGAGGGGTATAATAAAGCCTGAAAATACTTTCGAATGCTTTAATATCCCCTTCCTTGATCTTTTTGAGTACGAACAAATCCATAATAATTTGGTTTCAACAGATAATTGATAATGGACAAAGATAATGATTTGTCCATATCATTGTCGATAGTATATTTACACGGTCAATTTTTATGTTGCTTCTTTAATTTATATACCGCATTCTCCAAAGACTCGGTAGGCTCGATAATATTGTAAGCTCCCCAGAAGTTCTCGTCGGCGAAGTCCGATACCTTGTCGGATAGAGACTGATCCGCTTTAAAAGACATCCGGTAGGGGATGGAGTTATTTTGTTCTTTACCATCGGTAACGACCATCTCGGATACGATCGTGTAGTTGGTAGAGAAGAGTTTTCGTTTCCAATCGCATTTAAAGCGAACCTCATTGCGGATATAACTCAGATAGCTCATGCCGTCACGTTCTTTGTAAGTTACGAGGAAAGCTACCTCCACGGGTTTAAATCGCAAGCCAAAAGGCTTTTTGCGGAGGATGGCCTCGGTAGCCTTATTCCGGTCATCCATGCTGAGGGCGAATTCCGCACGGCTGAAGGAAAGCCGTTCCTTATCGATATATAATTTGCCGTAATATAAAGCGTAAGGCAAGATCGCTTGAGGTTGGAAACTGATTACGTAATGCGGTCGGTCGTTTAACATCACGCTTTCTTCCATACGGAAGGCGTAATAAGGTAAGATATTCGGGTCGAGCAATAAATCCGGATTCTTCACCACATCCACGTAAACGGATAGGTTTGGGCCTCCCAATAATTTCACGGCTAATGTGTCGCTAGCCTTCTCGCTCAATAATTTACGTCCTTTATAGATCTGTACCCGATCCCGTTCCACGTTCCTGTCCTTATAGGGAGTTTTGTAAACATCGATAACCGCTTCAGAGATATTGATGTAACGACGGCCTTTTTGTGCGGTCTCCCGGTAGAACCCGGTAAGCATGCTACCTGTGGCGATGTAATTCTTATTTACTTTCTCAATCGCTTCCTCTACGATATATCGAGGATCTCCGGCCCGGATAATGACTTCGCTAAGCGTATTCATGTTCGGTTCGAGTAGTACCGTGCATTCTAATATGTCCTTATCGTTCACGGGGATCAAGCCATTCAAATATCCGATATGCGATACTTCTACTTGTCTGGCATGGAGGCCGTTTTTCACTTTGATAGAGAACTCACCGTCATTATTGGTGATCGTTCCCACGTTGGTTCCCGGAATAGAGATATTTACGTATTCCAGTTTTTTTCGTGTTTGCTTGTCTTTTACTACACCGCTGACAGTGATAAACTCATCGTCTGCGCTATCCTGTGCCTTTATAGAGGTTACACCGCAAGCCAACAGTATCATCAGGATAAATCCCATAGTTTGTTTACAGAGCGCTTTCATATTTGTATTGTTTTAATGGTAAATAATCACTTTGTACTTATATGATCGCCCAGGAAAGAAATACCCTATGGGATTTATCGAAAAAATCACACAACCTTTTGTCCGGGCTGCAAAGTCAACATTTCTTTAGGTACCGCTTTCTTGATGCTCTCTATTAAAATACCCGCTACGGTATGCCGGATAAAATCTTTACGGGTGACAAAGACGATCTCCCGTGTCGGCTTGGGAATGGCGAACGGACGTACCAATTCTTTCTGCTCTTTACTTAATTGCAGGGTAGCCAATTCCGGGATGAACGTAATACCGTTACCGCTTTCCACCATACGCATAAATGTCTCTAGGCTACCTAAACGGTAAGCGGCTTGGCGAACCTTTACCTTTTCCATCTGGCAGAAACGCATCAGCTGGTCACGGAAGCAATGTCCCTCGTCCAGCAGCCACAACCGCTCGTCGTTGATATCGGCGGTACGGATCAAATCCTTTTTGAAGATAGATTCATTATGAGCCACGTATCCGAAGAATTGCTCATAATATAATATGTCTCCTTGTAAATAGGATTCTGTGGGTTGGTTCGCTATGATAGCGGCATCGATTTCCCCGTTTTGCAGGGCGGCCATAGTGGGAGCGGTTTTCATTTCCAGCATACGGATGTCAAGATCCGTATGCTTTTCCGATAATTGCTGGAAAAAGCGAGGTAGCAAATAAGGGGCGATAGTCGGTAGCACCGCTAAGCGGAACGTACCTTTCAATGACTGTTCCTCCTCGTTCACGATATCTTTGATAAGAGAAGCTTGATAGAGGACATTTCTCGCTTGCTCAATAACCTTACGTCCGGCAGGTGTGGGGCGAACGGGTTGCAGGTTTCGATCGAACAATTTAATACCTAGTTCGTCTTCCAGCTTTTGGATCATCATACTCAATGTCGGTTGTGTCACCCTACAATGCTCTGCTGCCTTTGCGAAATGACGATAAGTATCCACCGCTAGGATATATTCGAGTTGCTGTATATTCATAGTACTTAATTTTACAAGCGTTAGAAATTAATGAAGACAAACTTAACAAAAATCTCTGGAAAAGACGAATAAAAAGGGACAAATGTCTTCGTAATGCCTGTCAATAAGGCGTTTGCGAAGACAAATGAGGACAGGCGAAAAATCGAGGTAACGTAAAGGAAAGCGGATTTATGAAGAAGAACGGTCTCCAAATCATTACCCGCCGAATGGTGATTTTTAACACACCGTGTTGTATTTGGCAGCTTGTGGCACAGGTTGGCATATCAAGGTCTAACTCGTTGAGTAATAACTTTGCAAACAAAAAACGAGTATGGCAAGAAGCACATTCAAGGTTCTGTTCTACGTGAACGGCAGCAAGGAGAAAAACGGTATTGTCCCCATCATGGGACGAGTGACAATCAACGGGACTGTGGCGCAGTTCAGTTGTAAGCAGAACATCCCGAAAACGCTTTGGGACGTGAAAGGAAACAAGGCGAAAGGCAAGAGCCGCGAGGCACGAGACATCAACCTTGCCCTTGACAACATCAAGGCGCAAATCATCAAACATTACCAGCGCATTTCAGACCGCGAGGCATTTGTTACGGCTGAGATGGTGCGCAACGCCTATCAGGGAATCGGCAGCGAGTATGAGACGCTGCTAAAAGCATTCGACCGTGAGAACGAAGTGTTCAAGAAACGGGTAGGCAAAGACAGGGTAATGGCTACCTATCGGGCACGTGTACGGGCAAGAAACCATGTAGCCGCCTTTATCAAGTCGTTTTACAGACGCAGCGATATGTCCATGTTGGAACTTACTCCCGATTTCATCAAGGAGTTCGCCGCATACCTCTCGACTGAAGCCGGATTGCGGAACGGTTCGATATGGGCAAACTGTATGTGGCTGAAAGGCGTGGTCATGAAAGCGCATTATAACGGGTTGATACCGCGCAATCCTTTCATCCAGTTTCATATCAGCCCCAATGTGAAAGAACGGGAATATCTGACGGAGGATGAACTGAAAGCGGTCATGACACATGAGTTTGCAGACAGCAAGCTCGCATACATCCGTGACATTTTCATCTTTGCCAGTTTCACCGCCTTGTCATTCGTGGACATTCAGGAACTGACGAATGACAACATCGTGGAGGTGAACGGCGAGAAGTGGATATTGTCCAAACGCCACAAGACAAAAGTCGCCTTCCAAGTGAAGCTGCTGGATATACCCTTGCAGATAGTCGAACGCTACCGACCGATGCAGAAAGACAATCGTATATTCCCCGGCTTGAACTATTGGTCTATCTGCAAACCGTTGAAACGGATGATAAGGGAATGTGGCATAACCAAGTCAATATCATTTCATTGCAGTCGTCATGGCTTCGCAACATTAGCTTTGAGCAAGGGGATGCCCATTGAAAGCGTAAGCCGTGTGTTGGGACATACGAATATAGTCACGACCCAACTCTACGCAAAGATAACCACGCAGAAGCTCGACAACGACCTGACCATGTTCGGCGACAAACTGAGTAAGACGTTTAACGGAATAACGATGTCATGAGTATGAGAAGAAACAGCATAACAGTGAATGAATCCGGCAATATCATCATGCCGGAGAATGTCTCAAACATTTGGATGAGCGAGCCGGAATTGGTGGAACTGTTCGGAGTAATTGCTCCGACACTTCGTTCTGCCATCAGAAACATCTATAACAGTGGAGCATTAAAAGAATACGAGGTACAGAAGTATGTTCGGCAGGAGAACGGGTATCATGCCGATGTGTTCAGCTTTCCGATGATAGTCGCACTTGCTTTCCGCATTGACAGCTTCGGTGCGGAACAGGTGCGCAATGCCATATTTAAAAGGCTGTACTTGCGAAAAGAGAAAACAAATATCTTCTTTTCGCTGGGTATAAATGGTTGGGATATGTCTAATTATCAGGCATAAGTTCTAATGATATGACGACATGAAGTAGTGAGACCTATGCGTATTCCCATTGCCAACAATGTATTTATACGAGTATGTGAATAGGTGTATTGCCATTCATACGTACGATTACGACAAAGAGGGTGTGTCAAAACTCAATTATTAAAAAGATGAACTTATAATTTGAAATTTGAGCATCCTAAAAGATCCCCAAAAGGGTCGTATCATTACTCCATACAGAGCTTGATACGACCCTTTTAAGTGTTATACGTTACAATCTGTAACTTTTAGAAGTTGTCATTTCTGTTTTGACACACCCTCCTTTTGTTGTATGTCATAAAGCCAAATCCAAGAAAATCTTACGTGAGGTATGCGTGAGTTGTTAATCCGTTCTGCGCTAATTGCCGAGTTTTGCACTGATTAAACAAAAAAATGAAGTGCTAATGAAACAAGGCAACTTTGAAAATGAGGAGTTTATCCGTGTGGGTACTACCCTCTACAAGTTAGTGAACCAGCCCCGTCTGAACGGAGGCTATGTGAAGAAGCGCATCGTGTGGAACAACGAAACACTGCGGCAGGACTACGGCAAGGACTATCTCGCCACCGTGCCGAAGTACGACGGCTTCTGCACCGTCCCCGACCATGTGGACTACCGTCCCGTGGTGGACAAGTTCCTGAACCTCTACGAGCCGATAGGACACCGTCCGCAACAAGGCGAGTTTCCCTGTATCCGGTCATTGGTGCGCCATATCTTCGGTGAACAGTATGAATTGGGCATGGACTATCTTCAATTGCTCTACCTGCAACCCGTGCAGAAACTGCCTATCCTGCTGTTGGTATCAGAAGAACGCAACACGGGCAAGAGTACATTCCTGAACTTCCTGAAAGCTGTGTTTCAAAACAATGTCACTTTCAATACCAACGAGGACTTCCGCAGCCAGTTCAATTCCGACTGGGCAGGAAAACTGCTCATCGTGGTGGACGAGGTATTGCTCAACCGCAGGGAGGACAGCGAGCGGTTGAAGAACCTCAGCACCACACTTTCCTACAAGGTGGAAGCCAAAGGCAAAGACCGTGACGAGATAGCCTTCTTCGCCAAGTTCGTGCTGTGTTCCAACAACGAGTATCTGCCTGTCATCATCGACGCGGGCGAGACACGCTATTGGGTACGCAAGATAAACCGCCTGCAATCAGACGACACCAATTTCCTGCAAAAGCTGAAGACTGAAATCCCGGCTTTCCTGTATCATTTACAGCACAGGACGATGGCAACGAAAAAAGAAAGCCGGATGTGGTTTGCCCCGCAGTTGCTGCATACCGAAGCCTTGCAGAAGATTATCCGCAGCAACCGTAACCGTCTGGAAATCGAGATGTGCGAGCTTATACTCGACATCATGGACAGCACAGACACGGACACGTTCTCATTCTGCTATAACGATATTCTTCTTTTACTGGTACACTCGCAGGTAAAGGTGGAGAAGCACCAAGTCCGAAAGGTATTGCAGGAGTGCTGGAAACTCACACCAGCATCCAACGGACTGACCTATACCACCTACCAATTCAACTATAATCGGGAGTGTCGGTATGAGCCGATAAAAAGAGTCGGTCGTTTCTACACCGTCACAAGGGAACAGCTTGAATCCCTGTAATATCATTTTTTTGTTGAATTGATGAATAAGGACATAAATATACTGATTACTAACAATATATACTCTCAACAATTTCTCAACAATCGAAAAGAGCTGTTGAGAGAGGAACAGCACCCGTTTGTTGATACCTCTTTTGTCGAGTGGTTTGTTGAGAAGATGTTGAGCAATTATAATGCTGTATATAAACATATTATACCTACCATTCATCAAATCATCGTTTTTACATTCATCACTAAATCTATTGTAAGATTATGACTACACAAGAAGCGAAACAAATCAGAATCGCAGACTATCTGCAAAGTCTGGGCTACACGCCCGTAAAGCAACAGGAAAACAGCCTGTGGTACAAATCCCCGTTCCGGCAGGAAACGGAAGCCTCGTTCAAGGTGAATACCGACCGTAACCTGTGGTTCGATTACGGGTTGGGTAGGGGCGGCAATATCATTGCACTGGCGCAGGAACTATACGCATCCGACCATGTGCCGTACCTGCTTAACAGGATAGCGGAACAGGCTCCCCACATCCGTCCCGTGTCTTTCTCTTTTCGCCAGCAGGCATCAGAGCCGAGTTTCCAACATCTGGAAGTGGGAGAACTCACCCATCCGGCACTGCTCCGCTACTTACAGGAACGGGGTATAAACATAGCTTTGGCAAAACCGGAATGTAGGGAACTGCACTTCATCCATAACGGCAAGCCCTATTTCGCCATCGGGTTCCCGAACGTGGCTGGAGGATATGAGGTTCGTAACCGTTTCTTCAAAGGCTGTATCGCACCGAAGGACATCAGCCATATCCGGCAACAGGGAGAGCTGAGAGAGAAATGCCTCGTGTTCGAGGGCATGACGGACTATCTTTCCTTCCTCACGTTGCGGATGAAGAACTGTCCGGCCATGCCCAACCTTGACAGGCAGGATTATATCATCCTCAATTCCGTTTCCAATGTTTCCAAAGCCATAGATGTGCTGCACGGGTACGAACGCATCCACTGCCTGCTCGACAATGACGAGGCGGGAAGAAATGCGTACCGGGAGTTGGAAATGGAGTTTAGCGGACGCATCCGCGACTTCTCCGACAACTACAAAGGACACAAAGACCTGAACGATTACCTGTGCGACAAGCGACAGGAATTAGTCATTAGTCCACCACCACGAACCATCGTAAAACCGAAGAAGAAAGGATTGGGATTGTGACATTCCGAATGAGAAAAACGGGAGCTGCTCAAAACTCATCCTGTTTGGATTGGGAGGGAGCAAGTTTGTGTTTCGGGTGTACCGAAACCGCTTGCTGTCCACCATCCAAGTTACAGGAGGTGGCATCCCGTTGGTCTATACAGTATAATCAGTAACAGCATTGAAAGTAGAAAATGGAGCATAAGGAATATAAGAAACGTAATAAGGGCGGTCGCCCGAAAAAGGAAACGGCGGAAAAGCTGAGCTATCGCATTGGCGTGAAAATGGCGGCAGCCGACTACTTCCGCCTGCTGACACGGGCGCATGAGGCAGGCGTATCGCCGAGCAAGTACATGAGGGAATGTTTCCGCAACGGCCATGTGAAGGAACGGTTGTCGGAGGAACACACCGGATACATCCGCCAGCTCTGCGGCATGGCGAACAATCTCAACCAGCTTGCGCATAAGGCTAACGCTGGAGGCTTCCACGACGCACGGTGGGACTGTAAGGTGGCTGTGGCACGGATTCACGAACTCTTGACCAAGATAGGGATATGATGGCGAAAATCGTAAAAGGAAGCGACTTTAAGGGTGTGGTGGATTACATCCTTGACAGGAACAAGGGTACACAGTTGGTGACACACGAAGGCTTGTTCATGGAAAGCAATGAAACCATTGCCATGAGTTTCAATATACAAGCGCAGATGAACAGCAAGGTGCTGAAACCAGTCGGACATATTGCGTTGAGCTTTTCAAAAGAGGATGAGCCACGCTTGACAAACCGCCTCATGGCAGGCATCGCACTTGAATACATGGAGCGGATGGGCATCCGTGACACGCAGTTCTTCGTCGCCCGTCACTTCGACAAGGAACATCCGCACGTGCATATAGCTTTCAACCGCATAGACAACAACGGCAATACCATTTCAGACAGAAACGAGCGGTTGCGCAGCACCCGTATATGCAAGGAGCTAACCGTGAAGTACGGCTTGCACATGGCTGGCGGTAAGGATAATGTCAAGCGCAACCGCCTGAAAGAACCAGACAGGACAAAGTACGAGCTTTATGACATCCTTAAAACCGAGGTCGGCAGGTGCGGCAACTGGAACGTGCTTGTCGCCTACCTGAAAAGTCAGGGCGTGGAAGTACATTTCAGTTACAGAGGGCAGACTAACGAGATTCAGGGCGTAATCTTCACCAAGAACGGCTACCGCTTCAACGGTTCCAAGGTGGACAGGCGTTTCAGCTATTCCAAGATTGACGCAGCCTTACAGCGCAACAGGCATGAGGAACGTATGGGAATGACAACCAAAGTACATGAAGCAGTTACACCGAGCGCACCATTCGGAACGGCACAAAGTGAATTGTTCAACGGTTCGTTGGGACTGCTGAACAGCAACGGCTCATCTTACAATGCCTCTGATGTGGAAGCCAATCAGGAAATGGCGGAGATACTTCGCAGGAAGAAGAAACGCAAACGGGGAATGAGATTGTAATTTACAGTTCAAGCAGTAACGGTTTTATTGCTCGTTACTGCTTGAACTTTTTGGGCAAAGTTAAGTATTTTCACACAGATATTGCTTTCTATATTTAGACGGAGATGTTCCTATTGATTTAGTGAAAATTCTTATAAAATGCGGCAGGTCGTTGAATCCGACAAGATAACATATCTCCGAGACTCCTTTTTGCGAGTGCTTCAACAACTCACAAGCGGTATTCAAACGGTATTGTGTGACGAACTGTGAAAAGGTCATCCCTTTGCACCGCTTAAAATAGGAACAGAACGCCGAACGGTTCATGCCCACTTCTGCCGCAATATCATCCAGCGCAATGGAATGAACGTAGTGCTTCATCACGTATGCGCAAATCTGCTGCATACGCCGAACGTCCTTCTCGATGCGCATTGGCTTCCCTGCAAATATATGGTCGGACGAGGTAAAAATGACAGGAAGCAGACAGAACATAGCACTCAAACGTCCCAGTTCGTCCATACCGTCTATTTCGGATAATGCCTTGCGGATCGCCCGCGAACTTTCCGGTCCGAACTTCAACGCATCAGTCGGAAACATCACGCCCGCCAGTCTGTTCCGCAATTCGGGAAATACTTCCATACACCGCTCCACCAACGAATGGCTGAAAGCCACCATCAGATAACGGACACAGCCGTCCTCGTCCGCACTGTCGACTGCGTATTCCCAGCGATGAAGCATCGACGGCGGAATCAACGCTACATCGCCCGCTGCAAAAGGCTGTAATGTGTCGCCTGCCATTCGGTTACCCTGTCCATGAACGACATAGTACAATTCCCACGCATCATGACGGTGCAGTTTAGCTTCGAGGCTCGGCTCCACACGTTGGTCGATGAAGAAAAACGAATGATTCTCCGCTTCGGGCAGTTCGTATGGTATGGCTGTATCTTCCATAAATAATTACTTTAATTTATGCGATTGCAAATTTACAACAATTATATGAAACGATAAAACAAATTCAGAACAATAAAGCGGCGTAACTTTGCAACCGGAAACAAGAAACATAACTTAAAAAAGTATTGATATGGAATTCTATGAAGTATTGGAGAAACGTCGCACATATCGTGACTACTCCGACTGTGAAGTAAGTGATGAAATCCTTAAAAGAGTAATTGGTGCGGCATTCAAAGCCCCGACAAACGACCATCTGCGCCAGCTTGAATTCATCGTGGTGCGTGGGCGTGAGAATATTGCCAAAGTGATAGAGCCGCTTGCTAAAAACATGGAAGCGTTTAAAAACTTGGTGCATGAAGTGGATGAATCGGGCGACAAAGACAAGATGGATATGTTCGCCGATGCCCTGCCTAAGCAACAACGTATGCTGATGCAAAGTGGACTGCTGATTCTTCCTTTCTTCCGCCAGAAACAAAGTCCGCTGCTCCAACCCAAAGAGCAAAGCTCGCTCAACTACTTTGCTTCGGCATGGTGCGCACTGGAAAATATGCTGCTCGCCGCCACTGCCGAAGGCTTGGGAACCGTGTTCCACATTCCCGTTGCCGACGAAGTGGAAAAAATCAAGGAGATTGTCGGTGCTCCGGAAGACTACGAATTCACCTGTCTGCTTACGATGGGTTATCCCGCAGAAAATGCCTTTCTGCCCAAACAAAAAGAAATCGACATTGAGGAGCGGATACATACGAATCTTTGGTAACACAGCAACATGAAAGGACATATTCTGATATTGTCGGCAAATATCCTGTTCGGTATCAGTATGCCGGTATTCAAATACCTGCTGACTTCAGATGTACCACCGGAAGCAATTACCATCATGCGAGCGATTTTCGCCTGCATGATGTTTTGGTTCGTGTCCCTCTTCATGCCGAAAGAAAAAGTTCTGCCGAAAGATTTGAGAACACTTTTCATCTGCGCCTTGTGCGGCGTGGGCATCAACCAATGGCTGTTTGTCTTAGGGTTGAAAAGTTCTTCGCCTGTCGATGCCTCCATTATCGCTACCGCAGTGCCTATTTTCGTGTTATTGCTGGCTGCCGTCGTCCTCAAAGAGCCTGTTACGGCAAAAAAGTCATTCGGCGTATTTCTTGGCGTAAGTGGAGGAGTGTTGCTCGTGTTCAGCTCCGCACATACTTCCGACGGAACCGCCAGCCTTTGGGGAGATACACTGATGCTGCTGAATCAGTTGATGTATTCCGTCTATCTGGTCTTGTCCAAACCTTTGTCCCGACACTATTCGTCCGTGACAATGATGAAATGGATGTTTCTCTTCTCCACATTGACACTCGCTCCGTTTTGTCTCCCGCACGTGCAGCACGTCCCCATATTCCATCGGGAAACTTTCGACATGATGCAAATGTGCGCACTCTTTTATCTGCTGTTTGGAGCCACGTTCATCGCATTCATGCTTATCCCTATGGCATTGAAATACATCCGTCCCACTACGGTCAGTATGTACAATTATGTGCAGCCCATTGTTGCCTCCGTAATAGCCATTGCTGTCGGGCAGGACACCCTCTCAATACAAAAACTGTTGTCGGCGGCTTTGGTATTTGCCGGTGTTTACATGGTGACGAAGAGTAAGAAAAAAGAAGAGATGAAAAATTTAATATTACACAAGACATGATTATCAATACAGGAGGACGGACCGATACCGTCAATTATTACAGCGATTGGCTGTTGAACCGATTCGAGGAAGGTTTTGTCTATTCACGTAACCCACTGTTCCCGAATCATATTACAAAATATACGCTCGACCCGTCAGTAGTGGATTGCGTGGTGTTCTGCTCTAAAAACTACCGCCCGATTCTGTCGGAACTTCATCGGATTACCGCCCGTTTCAATGTATTCTGTCACTACACTATCACGGCATACGGCAAAGACGTGGAACCGAACGTACCGGACATCGACCAAAGTATCGACACGCTTGTCGAACTCTCTGCAAAAGTCGGAAGCAAATGCGTTGCATGGCGTTACGATCCTGTATTGCTAACCGAAAAACACACGGTGGATTACCATCTGAAAATGTTCGATTACATGGCTTCACGCCTTGCACCGTATGTGAATTTCTGCGTATTCAGTTTCGTGGAAATGTACCAGAGGCTCGAATACAATATGCCCGAACTGATTCCGCTGACCGATAGGGATAAGGAAAAGCAGGCAGAGGGAATGGGTGCAATCGCCCAGAAATACGGGCTGCATCTGCAAACCTGCGGGACATCGGAGAATTACAGCCGATACGGAATATCCGTTTCTGGTTGTATGACTACCGCCAATCTGGGAAACGCGTTGGGTTGTCGATTCAAGAATATGGCACACAAGGGAACCCGCATCGGATGCAGTTGTATGCCTACACGTGACATCGGAGCATACAACACGTGCTTGAACGGTTGCAAATATTGTTATGCCAACAAGAAACCGGAGTTGGCAGTGGAGAACTACAAACTCCACGATCCGGCATCTCCGCTCTTGATAGGACACGTGAAACCTATCGATATTATCAAAGAAGGAAACCAAAAGAGCTTCATCATCTGAAACTATGTAATGAAAAAAATAATTGTAGCGGAAAAAACGGTCGAAAGCTATCTGACCAAATCCAAAATCGGTCAGTTTGCCATCAATCCCTATGTAGGCTGTTCCCATGCCTGCAAATATTGCTATGCGTCATTTATGAAACGCTTCACGGGACATTCAGAATCGTGGGGCGATTTCATCGACATTAAACGGGCAAGACATAAAATAAACGGCTCTCAAATAACTGGGAAAAATGTCTTTATGGGAACCGTGACGGATTGTTACAATCCGTATGAGGTAAAATACGGTATCACTCGCTCCATCTTGGAGCAATTGGTCGGTGTAGATTGCTATCTGCAAATCGCTACCAAAAACAAATTGATACTCCGTGATTTAGATTTACTCAAAAAGATGAAGCGTTTGAGTGTGGCATTGTCCGTCAATACACTGGATGAGAATTTCCGCCGGGACATGGATCGGGCGAGTACGGTGAGGGAGCGATTGGAAACACTTCGGACACTTCACAAGAACGGAATCTATACCATACTGTTCATGTCACCGATTTTTATAGGGGTCACGGACTGGAAAGCGATTATAGAAACCAGCCATAGTTCCGTCAGTGAATATTGGTTCGAAGACCTGAACTTGCGCGGAGGCTATAAAAACGATATCATGCAATACGTTCAGGAACATTATCCTGATTCCTATCCACTATACGAGCGGATATATATACAAGGAGACAAAACGCCGCTGACGGAAATGGAAAACGAAATCATCGCCTACTGTCATGATAACGACATTTTATTCAGTGATTATTTTCATCACGAAGAGGTAATCCGAAATCCTCAGAATAAAATTTTGGGTAAAAATCATGAACTAACTTAAAGTTAGAAGCATCCCAATGAGATATATCCAGAAAATAGTTGCTTCGGGCTATTTGCTGATTACATTGTTAATCGGCTGCATTGCTTATATCTGGCATTCAGAATGGCAGGAAATAGAGAATTTGGAATCAGACAACCGACAGATTGACGAGTTACGGAAAGAAATAAACGATGTGCATATTCGACTTATAGAGTTTTCCCTATTAGGTGAAACGATATTGGAATGGGATGATGAAGATTTGGAACATTACCATACCCGACGTATGGCAATGGACAGTATGCTATGTCGTTTCAAAGTTACCTATCCGGCAGAGCGCATTGACAGTGTACGTCATCTTCTCGAAGATAAGGAACGACAGATGCACCAAATAGTGCAGGTGCTTGAACAACAACAAGCCATCAACAAAAAGATAAACCGTCAAGTACCCGTAATCGTACAGAAGAGTGCCCAAGAGCAACCTAAGAAACCGAAACGGAAAGGATTCTTGGGCATCTTCGGTAAAAAAGAAGAAGCAAAACCTACTATAACCACCACGATGCTCTGTTCCCTTAATCGGAACATGATAGCCGAACAACAAGCGCAAAGCCGCCGTCTTTCAGTACACGCTGACAGCCTTGCTGTACGGAATGCAGAACTTAACAGACAATTACAAGGCTTGATTCGCCAAATAGACAGGAAAGTACAAGCAGACTTACAGAAACGAGAAGCGGAAATAGCCGCCATGCGGGAACGGTCATTCTTTCAGATTGGCGGCTTGACAGGATTCGTTTTATTGCTGTTGGTCATTTCTTATATCATCATCCATCGAAATGCCGTCCGCATCAAGCGATATAAACAGGAAACAACAGATTTAATCGGACAACTCCAAAAATCAGTTGAACAGAATGAGGCACTGATAGCCTCCCGCAAGAAAGCGGTGCATACCATCACCCATGAGTTGCGCACACCTTTAACCGCAATAATCGGTTATATTGCGTTGATGGAAAAAGGCAATGATGCGGATAAAAAAGAGCAATATGTCCGTAATATCCGGCAATCTTCTGAACGTATGCGTAAAATGCTTAACACGTTGCTAAGTTTCTTCCGGCTGGACAACGGCAAGGAACAGCCGAACATTTCTCCTTGCCGGATTTCGGCAATCACGCACATTCTTGAAACGGAGTTTACGCCCATCGCCATGAACAAGGGACTGGCTCTTACCATAACCAATCAGACGGATGCAGTCGTCTTGACCGATAAGGAACGTATCCTGCAAATCGGCAACAACCTGCTGTCAAACGCCATCAAGTTCACGGAGAACGGCGGCGTTTCTCTGACAACGGACTACGATAACGGCGTCCTGAAACTTATCGTCGAAGATACGGGTACGGGCATGACCGAAGAGGAACAGCAACGGGTATTCGGTGCGTTTGAGCGTCTGGCAAACGCCGCCGCAAAAGACGGCTTCGGACTGGGACTGTCCATCGTTCAGCGTATCGTGTCAATGCTCGGCGGCACGATACGGCTGGAGAGCGAGAAAGACAAAGGCAGCCGTTTCACGGTGGGAATACCCATGCAGACAGCCGGGGAACTGCCGGAACAGATAAATCGGACAAGGATTCATCATGACCGTACATTCCACAATGTCATCGCCATCGACAATGACGAGGTACTACTTCTGATGCTGAAAGAAATGTATGCACAGGAAGGGATACACTGTGACACCTGCACCGATGCTGCGGAGCTGATGGAAATGATAAGGGAAAAGGGATACAGTCTGTTGCTTACTGACCTGAACATGCCGGAGATAAACGGCTTCGAGCTGTTGGAACTGCTGCGCACTTCCAATGTGGGCAATTCAAAGACTATCCCGGTAGTCGTGACAACCGCTTCGGGCAGTTGCAGCAAGGAGGAACTTATGGAACGTGGATTCGCCGGATGCCTGCTCAAACCGTTCTCCATATCGGAACTGATGAAGGTTTCAGACAAATGCGCCATGAAAGGCAACCGGAATGAAAAGCCGGATTTCACCTCCCTGCTGTCCTACGGCAATGAAACCGTCATGCTGGAGAAACTGATAGCGGAAACCGAAAAGGAAATGCAGGCGGTCAGGGAGGCGAAACAACGGAAAGACCTTCAGGAACTGGACGCACTTACACACCACCTGCGCAGCTCGTGGGAGATACTCCGTGCCGACCAACCGTTAAGGGAACTTTATAAACTGCTTCATAGAAGTCCTACTTCCGACTGGGAGGCAATACACACTGCTGTAAAAGATGTATTGGATAAGGGTTTAACGATTATTGAAATGGCGAAAGAAGAAAGGAGAAAATACGATAATGAACAATAAAACAAAAGTCATAGTGGTGGAGGACAATATCGTGTACTGCGAGTTTGTCTGCAATTTGTTGGCACGTGAGGGATTCCGTACCGTGCAGGCTTTCCATCTCTCAACAGCAAAGAAACTTCTGCAACAGGCTACAGAAAATGACATCATAGTTTCAGACTTACGTCTTCCTGAAGGCGATGGCATAGACTTGTTGCGTTGGATGCGCAAGAAAGGGATGATGCAGCCGTTCATCATCATGACCGACTATGCCGAAGTGCATACGGCGGTTGAAAGCATGAAACTCGGCTCTTTGGACTATATACCCAAACGGCTTGTGGAGGACAAGCTCGTCCCTCTGCTCCGTACCATATTAAAAGAACGGAGTATCGGGAGAAACCGTATGCCGGTGTTTCCCCGTGACGGCTCGGCATTTCAAGCCATCATGAAACGAATAAGGCTGGTGGCTCCTACTGACATGAGTGTACTGATATTCGGGGAGAACGGTACAGGCAAGGAACATATTGCCCACCTTCTGCACGATAAGAGCAAACGGGCGGGAAAACCGTTCGTGGCGGTGGACTGCGGTTCGCTCACCAAAGAGCTTGCGCCATCCGCATTCTTCGGACACGTAAAAGGAGCGTTTACAGGTGCGGACAACAGCAAGAAAGGCTATTTCCACGAAGCGGAGGGTGGCACATTGTTTTTGGACGAGGTGGGCAATCTCGCACCGGAAACACAGCAGATGCTTCTGCGTGCCATACAGGAACGGATATACCGCCCGATAGGAGATAAAACAGACAAGAGTTTCAACATCCGTATCATCGCCGCCACCAATGAGTATTTAGAGGTGGCTGTGAACGAAAAACGTTTCCGACAGGATTTGCTGTACCGT
>ENA-OQIH01000647-OQIH01000647.1-human-gut-metagenome-genome-assembly--contig:-NODE-647-length-22653-cov-8.540751_pt1 | contig 22653 bp, 18 predicted proteins | sample MGYA00242575_ERZ504740 | MGnify/ENA primary metagenome ERZ504740 (study PRJEB26092, sample SAMD00036192) | human gut metagenome | host: Homo sapiens | study: EMG produced TPA metagenomics assembly of...
GCGGATGCTTTCCGCCCTGCACTTGCGGCTGGTGGCTCGTTGATGGCTTACAAGTGCCTGTCGTTATGCGATTTTTTTCATCGTTCAGCATTTCTTCAAACTGTGCCATATACGCCTTGTGCTGCTTGAGAATCTTCGTGGTTTCCACTTTCACATAGGCATCATCGGGCACATTGGGAAGGTAGCGCATAAGAAAATCAACGTCCTGCTGGATGCGCCGGACGGCAGCTTCCAGCGCAGAGTAGTTGATTTCAGAGTAGTGTGAGTAGCTCGACTGCGGAGCAGAGCGGTCCTCCGGGTGCAGAATCTCGTGCACGATCTGCTTGCGGTTCGGAAAATCAGCTCTGGCAAGGCGGTGCATATCGGCATCACGGACTTTGAACTGCCCGGACAGGATTTTTTCCTGCATACCGGGCACCATCTGTTCCAGGATCTCTACGCCGTGCATGAACTTTTCAGAACGGGCAACGTAGGATTCGCTGACGTTGTTCCGCTCTGCAATCTGCTTGCGGATGCTCGCTTCCGCAGAGGTGGGAGGAATTGTGCCAAATTGACACAATTCCTCCGGGGCGGTTTTCTTGGCAGCAGCCGTGTGCTGATTGTTGCCGTTTCCACCGGGCTTCCGATGTTCCACACTGTACTGCTTTCCAATGAGGAACTTCTTCTGTTCCGGCGTGAGGTTGCGCCGCCCTAACTGGTTCTTACAGATCCAAGCAAGGACTTCTTCTCTGCTCTCAAACGGGAGCGGCATGGTGGAGAAAGAGATTTCGGGATGCTCCTGAACGATCTCATAACGATTGTGGCCGTCAACGAGGGTGTTGTTCCACACGATCAAAGGAGAAATCAGCTTGCCTTCTTTGAGGATATTTTCTTCAAGCTGCTTAAATTCATCATCGGTCAGAGGGGGAATCTGGGACTGAAACTCCGGGTCGATTTTCAGATTGATCATACGCACACTCCTTTATCTCTCCTGCTGCGCCGGTTCTTCCTCCCGGAAAAAGGACGCAACATTCTGCTTTGCGGTTTTCAGTTTGAGCAGTTCTTCCTTGGCTTCCTTGTACTGCTCGTAGAACTTTGCCTTTTCGGATGCCAGCTGCGCATACTCGGCTTCCAGCTTGTTCGGGCTGGGCAGCTTGGTGACGTTGTTTGCCTTGAAATAGGCTGCTGCCGCCCGGTGCGCTGTCAGCTCTGCACGGTGCTGCTCCTCAAAAGTTGCGGGTTGCTTGGCAGTCTTTAACTGCTGTGCGATGTTCTTGGTGCTGGCACAGGTTGCGACATGATAGCGCAGCTCTTTGTTGAATTTCATGCGACCTTCGAGGTCTTTCACCACCGCCAGTGAATCGTGATACTTGTTTTCCAGTTCGGCGATGCGCTGGTTCAAGGCGTCCTCATCGGTCAAGTCCTTTTCCTGCAGAAGCTTCACGGTCTGTGCCATAATTTTGAGATTGTGTTTCGTGAGCCAACGCTTATAACCGATGCCTTTGCCCTCGGTTATCCTCGACTGGATGTCGATCAGTTTCCCGATGGTATCCTGCTTGAACTGCGCCTTGGGTTTGCGCTCGGTGTTTGCCTGCAACGTGGCAAGCACTGCCGCCTTATCGAATTTGTCACCGAGATGTTTCGCCCGGATGAACTTTGTTCTTCCAGCAGGCAGATAACTTAGGCATCCGCGACTTTCCTTGACGGCAATGCCGTACTGCTGCAAGAGCCTGTCGGAAAAATCTTCAAAGCTCGTGGTACGGTACAACACCGAAGAAATCTGCTTCCGCAAAGTGTCCTTCACGGTTTCAAACTTCTTCTGCTGGGGCTGCTGTCCGGCTACGGCGAGGCCTGCGTTTTCACGGTCAAGTTTCAACTGGCCGCGCCTACGCGCCCAATACTCAGCTTCGCTGACACGCTCTTTCGAGCCGTTGAGCAGGTCAATCTGGTACAGTCCGGCACCCTCGCACAGTTCCATGACCTCGACACGCAAATGCCGCATGGTCTGGGCGGTGCTGGAGTGCTTCATGCCCTCACGCCAGTCACGGGGCTTCTGCATATAAGGCTTGCGCTCCACCTCCCGTGTTCGGACGCTGCCGATCACGATGTGGACATGGATATTTCCCGAACGGTTATGCCCATCCGGGTGAGTGCAGACGATGGCGGGATGACCGGGGAAGTTGTCCTTGCAGAACTGCAAGTCAAGGGCTTGCGCCCGCTCCATGGTCAGGCCGTTCTCTACTGCGTCCTTCGGGTCGAAGCTGATGATATAATGGTGGGTCTTCACGTCCGCAGACTGTTCGTAAAAGAGTATTCAACAAATGACACGGCAACTGGATGTCAGGATTGGTTACTGTTCACTCCGCTAGGCCTAAAAAGCATTAAGTCCCATGACCACACCGCCGAGGTGTTGGCCATGGGACTTTTTGTGTCTGGGAGCGGCACACCTCTATCGAGGTGTAACACACTAGACTTTGTTCCAAAGTCGTGTGCCAAAGGAGATTACGCTCCTTTGAAATTTCCGTCATCATAGAGGAAAGAAACAATCTATTAACTTTCCCATGCAGCAACAATGCTTCTTTCTGGGTTTTGAGGGTCAATAGTCACCTTTATAGGTGTTCCCTTGCTCACGAGAGGGTTGAACCAAAACCAATGGGACTGTCCATAATAAGTGTCTTTTCCAATCTTGTATTGGTACCGAATCACCCAAGGATAAATTACATCTTCATCAGCAAGGTGATAGGTACTCATGTGGAATTTTATGTGAACCCTTTTTACTGCATTAACTTTTCCGGAAACAATCTTTCCGTTTTTCAGCAGGTCTGCTTTGCGGATGTCTGTAATCCATGCTACCCCGATAATTGCCATAGCAATAAGCCACGCAGCTATGAGTGCCCCGATTCCAACTTGCTTATAGGCGATAGAAATCAGAAAAGCAACAAAAATCCCAACAGCACCAAGAATATGGAGCAAATCTTTAGAAAAGAACTTATGGATTTTTTTCATGGAAAGACACTTCCTTTCTCGGTAGACAACATTATTTGTTCTATTGTATCATATGCTCTGTGTTTTTTCAAACCAAGTCAAGTGATTGGTGAAACGACATGAAATAATTGCATCTCACGACAGGTCACCGAAGATAATTGGATTTTTGCAAAAAAGAGGAGTAGTGTATCGTCGAAGGATGTGTTATACTCAGTCCATGGAACAATTATGAACTTTATTGTTACTCGGCAGGGTTTGGGGCAGGCACGCCCCAACAAGATCACTTCGGAAATGCAGACGCATTGAAGAAGTGAAGTCCCGGATGGACAGGAAATTTTCAAGAATTGAAAATTTGTGGCCACGGGACGGTTCTTGCCCTCTACCGCTGCGCTCAAAACACATTTCCGGTAATTGTTTCCGAATTGTTAAGACGAAAAAATAAGTAAAGGGTTCCTGCTCGTATATAGAATCGCCGGTTGACCCGAACGGAGTTCCTGCCCCTGTTTGTGCAGCGGCGTTGACGAAAAGTCGGTATCACGTCCGGTCGGCTCATGAAATTTTCAAGGTGCGTTTCCCATAAAAGAAAAATATCGCCCACGCAGCGCAGCGATGATTTTGTCGGGTGAAGTAAGCGGCAAAATGAATCGGGTGTGTTGCGGGGCGGCAAAAATCTTCATGGGGAATAAATCCTCGCCGTTCTGTATTTTTTTTTTTACAAAATTGGTGGAATTTGCGATAAAGGGTATCATGGATTGCGGTGAGCGTCAAGATGGTTTTGCAAATTTTATTGCGGTAAAGCGGTGATAGTAGGACTTATATTTAACACACGGCAAGAAACAATTTCCGTTTCGCACATTGTAATGTTCGCAGAAAAAACTTATAATGCTTTTGAACCTGTAGGACACACAAAACGCGGAAAAGAGAGGGAATCATGAGAAAACTGTTCCTTTTGGAAGATGATCTGAGCCTGATCAGTGGGCTGACTTTTGCATTCAAGAAACAGGGCTTTGCACTGGATACAGCCCGGACGCTGGCAGAAGCCGAGGTGCTGTGGTCAGACAGAAAATATGACCTGCTGGTGCTGGATGTTTCCCTGCCGGATGGCTCTGGCTTCGATTTCTGCCAGAAGGTGCGGCGCACATCCAACGTGCCGATTCTGTTCCTGACCGCTTCAGATGAGGAAATGAATATCATCATGGGACTGGAACTGGGCGGGGATGATTACCTGACCAAGCCGTTCAAGCTGGGTGTCCTGTTGTCGCGGGTCAATGCACTGCTTCGCCGTGCAAATGCGTCCAGCGCAGGAGAACCCGTACTGGAATCGGGCAGCATCACCGTCCGATTGTTGCAGGGGCAGGCATACAAAAACGGAATCTTGCTGGAACTGACCGGCGCAGAGTACAAGCTGCTCTGCTTCTTTATGCAGCATCCGAATGCCGTGCTATCCAAGGAACAAATTCTGGATGCACTGTGGGACTGCGATGGGGATTACATTGACAGCAGTGCCTTAACAGTGTATATCCGGCGGCTACGGATGAAGATTGAGGACGACCCCGGCAAACCGCAGATGCTGCTGACTGTCCGCGGCATGGGCTATAAATGGAATGGGTAAAGGTGCCGTATGAAAGTATTCGCAAACCGGGAAATCTGTAATTTGTTCCGGACAGTGCTGGCGGTCTGGGCGGTGGCATTGGCTCTCACGCAGGGCATCGTATGGTATGCAACGCACACATTCTCTTTCGGGTTACTATTGGTTTTTCTGCTGCTGGGCGGCTGCCTCTGGGGCGTGTTTTTTCGCTATTTCCAAAGGCAGAGCGCGCTTCTGGAACAGGCAGTCCAGCAAATCCAAAGCTGTCTGGATGGCAACCCGGATGCACGACTGGACTGCGACCGGGAGGGAGAACTTTACCGTCTGTTTCACTCTGTTAATGCATTGGCGGCAGTTCTGAGCGCACACGCAGACAACGAGCGGCGGGAGAAGCGTTTTTTGAAAAATACCATTGCAGATATTTCGCACCAGCTCAAAACACCGCTGGCGGCGTTGAATATCTACAACGGTCTGCTTCAGGACGAAGCTGTTTCGCCGTCGGAGGTCAAAGAGTTTGCAGACCTGTCCGAACAGGAGTTGGACCGCATCGAAACGCTGGTGCAGAATCTGCTCAAAATCACCCGGCTGGATGCCGGTTCGGTCGTATTGGAGAAGAAAAACGAAAATGTTGCTGAAATGGTGCAGGACATCGCGCGGCAGTATAACTATCGTACAGAGCAGGAACAGAAAAAGCTCGTTCTGTCCGGCTCAGCGGCGGTTACACTTTGGTGCGACCGTGACTGGATGCAGGAAGCTGTGGACAATCTTGTAAAGAATGCCCTTGACCACACAAAGAGCGGAGATACGATTCAGGTAGAGTGGAATGCACTGCCGTCCATGGTTCAGATCAAAGTGCGCGACAACGGCAGCGGCATCCACCCGGAAGATTTGTACCATATCTTCAAACGGTTTTATCGCAGCCGCTTTTCACAGGATACACAGGGAATCGGGCTGGGTCTGCCGCTGGCAAAAGCCGTTGTGGAAGCCCATCACGGCACCATTGAAGTAGACAGCGAGCTGGGAAAGGGCACGACCTTTACTCTGAATTTTCCGATTCCTACAAAATTGTAGGCTGAGTGTAGGCTTGCAGTAAGGTTGACGTGTTATCCTTTTCTGCACAGACAGAGATAATCCGTCTGAATCGAAGGAACCTGCAAAGTGAGGGATACACTATGGAACTATTAGAAGTCAACCATCTCTGCAAGACCTACGGCAGCGGAGAAACCGCTGTCCATGCGCTGAAAGATGTTAGCTTTTCCGTGCCGAAAGGCGAATATGTGGCGGTCGTTGGCGAATCCGGCTCCGGCAAAAGCACCCTGCTCAATCTGATTGGCGGACTGGATACGCCGACTTCCGGCAAGGTGCTGATTGACGGCAAGGATGTTTTTGCCATGAAAGACCGGGAGCTGACGATCTTCCGCCGCCGCAATATCGGTTTTATCTTTCAGGCATTCAACCTCATCCCGGAACTGACCGTAGAACAGAACATCCTGTTCCCGGTGCTGCTGGACTACCAAAAGCCGGACAGGGCATATCTGGAAGAACTGCTGACCGTGCTGAATCTGAAAGACCGTCGGAAGCATCTGCCAAGTCAGCTTTCCGGCGGGCAGCAGCAACGGGTAGCCATTGGCCGCGCCCTGATGACCCGTCCTTCACTGATTTTAGCGGATGAGCCGACCGGCAATCTGGACACCCAGAACACCAGCGAGGTCATTGCCCTGCTAAAAGAAACCTCCCGGAAATACGAGCAGACCATCCTGATGATCACCCACAACCGCAGCATTGCGCAGACGGCAGACCGGGTGTTGCAGGTATCGGACGGCTGCCTGACCGATTTTGGGAGGTGCCGGGAATGAGCAGCACCGAAATGAAAGGCTATCTGAGCCTGATCCCGATTTCTGCCAAGGTACGCAGACGGCAGAGCTGCATGACGATTTTGTGCATCGTCCTTGCGGTGTTTCTGGTCACGGCGGTGTTCAGTATGGCAGATATGGCGATTCGGATGGAAACCTCAAACCAGCTGAACAAAAACGGAAACTGGCATATCATGGTAAAGGACATCTCCCCTGAAACAGCCGCAGAGCTTGCCGCACAGGAGGATGTTGCTGCATTTTCGGCGTATAGCGACATCAACGCTTCCCTTACGGAAAACTACTTTGCCGGAGATAAACGTGCCGCACTGGTAGGAGCAGATGATGCAATCCTTCAAATCTTTCCGGGAATGCAGTGTAGCACTGCCCCGGCGGATGGCGAAGTGCTCGTGACAGCAAACATCCGGGATTGGCTGGATGTTACGGTCGGTACAGCGATTCCGCTGACGCTCCCGGATGGACAGACCATTTTGCTTACTGTCGCAGGTTTCAATGAGGATACCTCCGATGCGAACCAGTATGATGCTGTTGTGCTGGTGATGAACCGCAGTACATTTTCTCAGATCACCGCACAGGTAGAAGAATCCTTTGAAACACAGTATTTCATCCAGTTCAAGCCACGTACCAATTTGCGGCAGTCCATTGTGAACATCGAAAACAAGTACGGAATTTCAGAAGAAAAAATCTCCGAAAATACTTACCTGATGGCGTTGAACGCAAGCAGCAACAACGGTTATATTGTAGGCTTATATGCGGTAGCGGCTGTGTTGGCTGGCATGGTCGTCCTTGCCGGAATTTTTATGATCACAGGCAGCATCAACAGCAATGTAGCTCAGCGTACCAGCTATTATGGAATGCTGCGTTGTCTTGGGGCAGGAAAAAATCAGGTTCGGACGCTTGTCCGGCTGGAAGCTCTTTTCTGGTGTAAAACTGCTGTTCCAGCAGGGTGTGTGCTGGGAGTCGTTTCCACATGGGGATTGTGTGCCTTTCTGCGTGGATTTGTCGGCGATGAATTCAGCTCTTTGCCGGTGTTCGGAATAAGCCCGGTCGGCATTGTTTGCGGAATGGTATTGGGACTAGTCACGGTTTGGTTCGCGGCATCTTCTCCGGCACGGCGGGCGGCAAAAGCTTCTCCAATCACAGCAGCAACCGGGAATGCGGTGGAAAATGCAGCGGATTCTCCGTGTCATGCTCGGTTGTTTGGAAGTCGTGCAGAGCTTTCTTTGGGCGTGAGCCATGCAACCTCGTCCAAAAAGAACTTGCTTCTGATGACAGGTTCCTTTGCGTTAAGCATTCTCCTGTTTTTGAGCTTTTCGGTTTTGCTTCGATGGGTTGGATTTGCGCTGAATCCGTTGCAGTCCTACGCACCGGACTTATCGGTGGCTGAAACATCCGGGCAAAATGTCCTTGACCCGGTGCTGGTGGAGCAGCTGGAAGCTCTGCCGGAAGTCAAACACGCATTCGGGCGGATGTATTGCCCGTTCCCGGCGGAATATCAGGGAAAACAGGGGGCCATCGACCTGATTTCATACGATACGATACAGTTTGGCTGGGCGAAAAAAGACCTGATCAGCGGAACCCTTCCGCAGGAGTCGGAGGATGGCACATACCCTGTGCTGACGGTATTCGACAAAAGCAACTCCCTGACCGTGGGGGATACCATTCAGCTGGAGGATGCAAAGCTCACAGTCGTGGGTGTATTGGACGACAGCCCGTTCAGCAGTACCGATTCCCCGACGGTTATCTGTACCGAAGAAACCTTCCATCAGCTGACCGGGCAGAACCGCTATGCGGTGATCGATATTCAACTAGAAGATACCACAGCAGACGCAGCCATTGCTCAAATACACACCCTGCTGAGAGACACGTTAAACAAGCAGGTTATTTTTTCCAACCGAATCGAAGGAAATCGGATGATACAAAGCACCTACTGGGCGTTCCATCTGGTGGTCTATGCGTTTCTCATCGTGATTGCAGGAATCACCATTCTGAACATCATCAACAGCATTTCCATGAGCGTGTCGGCGCGAATGAAGCAGTATGGCATCCTGCGTGCCATCGGGATGGATGATGCACAGCTGAAACGCATGGTCTCTGCCGAAGCGGGAACCTATGCGGTGTCCGGTCTTGTGGTGGGCATTGCGCTGGGTCTTGTGCTGAACCGGATGCTGTATACCCGGCTCATCACCCATTATTTCGGTGCGGCGTGGCAGGTGCCGTGGGGCTGTCTTGCCGTGATTGTCGTAATCGTGCTGGTGGCTGTGGTGCTGGCAGTATATAACCCGGTCAGGCGGATCCTCATGCAGCCCATTACTGCAACCATCAGTGAATTATAAACCAGAACAACGGATGCCCACCAGCTTATGGCGAAAACCATAGGTCGGTGGGTATCTGATTTACGAAAAGAATTAAATGCTGTTCGCTGATTTTCCCATTGCAAACCGTTGTAAAATATGGTATATATTATACGAAACTACATTTCGAAAGAACCATTCGCCGTTTAATGATGTGTAAAGTGAGGTGCCTGCCATGACCGCTGTGATCTATGCCCGCTATTCCTCGGACAACCAGCGTGAAGAATCCATCGAAGGTCAGATTCGGGAATGCACCGCCTATGCCGAAAAGAACGGCATCACTATCGTCAAGCACTACATTGACCGTGCTGTCTCTGCCAAGACGGACAATCGACCCGAGTTCCAGCAGATGATAAAAGACAGCGACAAAAAGCTGTTCGACATCGTGCTGGTCTGGAAGCTCGACCGTTTTGCCAGGAACCGCTACGACAGTGCCCGGTATAAGACTCAGCTGAAGAAAAACGGTGTCAAGCTCATGTCGGCTACCGAGATCATCTCCGAGGGGCCGGAGGGCATCATTCTGGAATCGGTGCTGGAGGGCTATGCGGAATACTACTCCGCCGACCTTGCCGAGAAGGTCGTGCGTGGACAGACTGAGAACATCCTGAAAGGCCGTTGTAACGGTGGTCGTGGTACATTTGGCTATACGCTGGATTCCGAGCGGAAGTTCCATATTGACCCGCTCACCTCGCCTTTTGTGCTGGAATCGTTCACGAAGTATCGGGATGGTCTTACGATGAAAGAGATTCGGGACTGGCTGAACGAAAACGGCATCAAGAACCCGGTGGGCGGTGCGTTTACCTATAACAGTGTCGAGCATATGCTCAAGAATCGGCGGTACATCGGAGAATTGAAATTCCGGGATGTGGTCGTGTCGGATGCAATTCCACCCATCGTGCCGCTGGAACTGTTCGATGATGTGCAGGAGAAGATTGCCAAAAACAAGAAAGCCCCTGCCCGGAGAAAGGCAGAGGATGATTACCTGCTGACAACCAAGCTGCACTGTGGTTACTGCGGGGCGTTAATGTTTGGTGAGAGCGGCACGAGCCGGACGGGAGAAGTCCACCGATACTATAAATGTGCTACCGCCAAAAAACACAAGGGCTGCAAGAAAAAGACTGTCCGTAAGCAGTGGCTGGAAGATTTGGTGGTCAACCAGACTATGCAGCTTGTCAAGGACGATGCCGCCATGGAGTCTATCATCGCCAAGGTGATGGAGCTGCAAGACCAGGAGAACACCAACCTTCCTCTCTATGAGAAGCAGCTCCGGGATGCAGAATCGGGTATCCAGAATATGCTCAATGCGATTCAGGCCGGAATCCTCACCAGCTCCACCAAGGAGCGGCTAGAGCAGCTGGAAGAAACCAAGCGTGAGCTTGAGGCCTGCATTGCGGAAGAAAAGCTGGCAAAGCCGAAAGTGACCGAAGAGTTCATCCGGTTCTGGCTGCTGCGGTTCCGTAAGCTGGACATGAGCCTGAAAGACCAGCGGCAGGCATTGGTGGATACGTTCATCAATTCAATTTATCTGTACGATGATAAGGTTTTGATAACCTTCAATTATAAAGAAGGCACACAGACCGTCACCTTTGGAGAAGCGACAGAAGTTGCATCCGAGGGAAATGGTTCGGATTTGGATTGCATTCCTGCACCAGAAAATGCCGTGAAATCGAAAGATTTCATGGCTTTTTTGTTTTGTGAGCCATGGGTGCACGGTTTCTGCACGGTTTTTGCACGGTCGGTGTTATCCATGTCCGATTATGTAGGGCGCTGTATTGCATTGCAATCAGTGCCCTTTTTTGCATCAGGTGAGCAGGGCCAGGCGGAGCTTTGCCTTCATTTCCGGGTCGGCATCCTTCAGCAATTCCAACAGAGCCGTCATGGAGATGGTGGGTTCGCCTGCGGCGGGTACAGCCTGCGGGCTGGGAGCGTCGGGCTTGGCATAGAAGCCACTTTCAAACTTCTTGCCCAGCTCCACACGGGAGGACTGCTGGATATGGGCGTAGGTGTTCACCAGCATATCCGCACTGGCGTGTCCTGTGGTCCCCTGCACCGCCTTGATGTCACCGCCGGAGATCATCAACTGGTAGGTGGCACTGGAATGCCGAAGACCGTGGAACACGATGCGGGGGAACTCCGGGTGTGCGTCCTGCCATTTCAGGAACTTCTTGCGGATGAGCACCGGCTCCACCGCCAGACCGTTGGGCAGCCGTAGCAGCATCCCGCTGTTGCGGTACCGCTCCGGGTCGAGGGCTTCTTCCCTTTTCAGCCGTTCCAGCCACTGCTTCAGTTCCTCCCGCAAGGCAGCGGTCATAAAGATGGTGCGGCAGGAGGCTTCGGTCTTGGTGTCTTTCAGGATGAGGGAGGTCTTGCTGCCCTCCAGCTTGTCCGGGAAGATGTGGAGGATGCAGCCCTTGTCCACCTGTGCCAGCGTGTCCTTCTGCACCCGCTGCATGGAACGGTTGACGGTGAAGGTGCCCATGCCGTTGGCAGCATCAAAGTCGATGTCCTCCGGGGTCAGACCTGCCACCTCCCCTTCCCGCAGCGCACCCACCAGCGTCAGGTGGACTGCCAGATGCAGGATGGGGTCCTCCATGCTGTCCAGCGCTGCCCGCATCTCCTCCACTTCCCAGATGCTGCGCTCTTGGGTTGTCTTTTTGGGAGCTTCCACCGGGACGGGGCTTTTGATGAGGATGCCCCACTCCACCGCCAGCAGAAAGGAATTGTGCAGCAACTGGTGGACCTCATGGAGGGTAGTGCCGGAGAGGGTGCGCTTCTGCTGCTTGGGCGAGAGGTCTCGCCGCTTGCCGCCCACATACTGCCCGCAGGGGGTCTTGCTCAGGGTGTCGTACAGGGCTTCGATGTGGTAAGGCCGCAGCTTCTGCATCTGCATCTCCCCGATATAGGGGATGATGAGGTTCTGGATGAGCGCCAGATTGGACTGGTAGGTCTTGGGTGCCCACTTGTGCTTGCTGCACTGCTTGGGCAGCCAGTCCATCAGGAACTCTGCCACCGTCACCGTGGACGGGATCAGGAAGTTGCCGGTCGCCAGCTCATGCTCGATCTGCTTCTGGCGTTTCACCGCCTCCTCTTTGGTGGGAAAGCTTTCCCATTTGTCGCAGCTCTTGCCGTGCTCGTCCTGATAGGTGTAGCGGACACTGTAAGAACTGCCGCGTTTCGTGATATATGCCATAGATTTGCCTCCTTATCAAGCTGCCCGGTAGAGCCACGCATCGAAGCTGTCCTTCGGGATGCGGATGCTTCCGCCTGCCCGCAGGACACGGAACTCGGTGGTGCTGTTGCACAGGTTGTAGGCGGCACGCTGGCTGATGGCCAGCATCTGTGCGACCTCCTTTACCGTGTACACCAGCTTTGTGGTCTCAGGGCTGTTGGTCGGAGACTTGACGGCATTGGTTCGAGTGACCACCTCCATTGTAGCCGGATCGGAGTCCGACTGCAAGGACTTTTTCGTATAATCTAAAGATTTCACATTCTCGTACATTTTATTACACATAGGCATTTCTCCTTACTTATCGTGGTGCACCACAGGTTTCTGCGTGCGGTTCTCATAAAATCGAATGACCTCCGGCGGGATGCTGTCCAGCGTTTTCAGGGCGGCTTCGTAGTCCTGCCGCAGCTTGGCATCCTCCAGACGCTTCAAGACGCTCCCTTCCTTCGCTTTGTCCAGCGAGGCAGAGAGCGTCTTGTTCTTCTCTTTTAACTTTTCGTTTTCGGATGCGGTCTTGGTGAAGGCTACGTTATACTTTCGCAGCTGGTCCTTCATCCGTGCCACGTTGGGAATATAGCTGTCCAGCACCTTGCTGATCTCCGCCGCACGGCTCTTGCCGTTGAAGGGGGTGATACCCACCAGCAGGGCATCCAACTGCTCCTTCTGCTTGGTCAGCTGGGTCATCTCCTTGAAGATGCGGGGCGGGATGTGCTCCCGCCCGGTCTGGCTGGCACTTTCGCCCCGTTCCAGCTCCGGGTACTGCTTGACCATGTGCTGCCAGAACTCATCCTGCCACCTCACAAGATTCTTGCGGTTGCCGATGATCTCCTTGGCGCTCAGCCGTCCGTCAGCAGTCAGGGGCACAAAACAGAGGTGCAGGTGGGGCGTTTTCTCGTCCATGTGGACAACAGCCGAGATAAAAGTTTGGGCGTTCTGCTTGCTTTTCAGAAACTCCAAGGCATACTCGAAATACGCCTTGATCTCCCGGTTGGTCTTATCCTTGAAAAACTCCGGGCTGGCGGTGACAAGAGCCTCCACCACCCGCACGCTGTCCTTGCGGACACGGCAGTGAGCGGCGGCTATCATGCGGTCAGCTTCTTCCCGGTACCTGCCCTGCGGCTGCACCAGATGGAGGTTGTAGCGGCTCCGGTTCGTGTCGATATCCGGGTTGCTGGCGTACTGCTCCTTGGTGCGCTCATTGTGGGCTTCAATGGGGCTGATGGCGGGCCCCTTGTATTTTTTGAACCTTAAAATGCCGTATTGGGCTTTCATAGATCACGCTCCTTCTTGGGGTGTACAAAAAATCTGTACGGACTTCAAATAACCCGTACGGTCTGTACGACGTACGGAAATCTAAAATAAAAACGATAACACGTTTTAATTTGCTTCGATTCGCCGTACAGGTGCGTACAAGTACAGACCGTACAGGTTGTACGAACTTCTTCCGTGAAAAAATGCACTTTTTACGGACAGGGGTGGACAAGCGGCTCGATGCCAACAAAGCCCCGCACCCTGCGGCCACCGGGCAGATAGATGTTGTTGGTGGCTTCAAGGTTGTAACGACGGTCGTTCTGGCGCAGCTCTGCGCTGAAACGAATCGCCGATACGCTGTGGCAGGCGTTGTCCTCACACCACTGCTTATAAATGTCGTAGAACTCCTTGGAGCTGATGGAGTAGTCCGCCTTGAAACGGAAGTAGCCCTCGGACTCCATGAAGTCGATGACATTGTTGCTGCTGCGCTTGATGGTGTCCACGTTGGCGGCGGCTCGTTCGCTGACCGTGAAGCGGAAATCGTTCTGCACCAGCCGGTGCAGCCCTTCCAAACACCAGAGCAGGATGCCTTCCAACTCGGCGCACATCTTCTCCACAAGGAAAGGGTCATCCGTGCGGTCAGCAGGCTTGTCCTTGGTGGTCAGGATGAGCTGGCGGCGAAAGAAACCGTCCGAATGGTCGTACAGTGAGGTCAGCGCACCGTTGCCGAAACAGAGGAACCGGGCGTAGATGTCACGCTGGTAGCTCTGGACGCCCTTGCGCTCCAAGTCCAGCTTGGCTTCGGCGGTGACGATGGTCTTGATATAGTTGGTCTTGGGCAGGGCGTTCATGTCCATATCATCGTCGATCATCAGCAGGCGGCGTTCCAGATCGGCGCGGGCAAAACGGTTGTTCTCCACTTTCTGGACGCTGCCGTTGCTGGCGGCATCTCCCATGAGTCGCTTGAGCACCAGCCCGATGCGGGACTTGCCCTCGCCGCCCTTGCCGACAATGAGCATCATCTTCTGCCCCTTGGTGCTGGGGATTAGGCAGTAGCCCAGATATTCCTGTAAGGTGGGGATGTCGGCATCGTCCAGCAGCTCGTGCAGGAAGGTCAGCCAGCGGTCAGGGCTGGCGGCTTTGGGGTCATACCTCACCGGCAGGCGGTTCTGGCAGAACAGGCGGCTCTCCTGAAAAGAGCCGTCCGGCAGATGGTACACGCCGTTCTGGAGGTGGATGCAGTCCTGTTCGATGGGAAAGGGGTCGGAAAAGGCCAGCAGCTTGATGGTCTCCAGAATGTTGGTGACCTTTTTGGACAGGCCGGAGGTGACATATTCCTCGATGTTCTCCAAGATGCGCTGCTTGATCTCGCTTTCGTCCTCCACCGGTCCGTCCAGCGTGTACAGTGTTCCGTTGACGCATTTCAGCGGCCACTGTTCCAGAAAGGCGCGTCCAAACTGGACTTCATCGATCTTCTTGCCGTTGTACCAGTCCGGCCATAAGGGATTGCGGGAAATGTTTTTCTTCATAGGGCAATTCTCCTTTGGGAAAGTGAAGTGGCGGGTCTCACGGTGAGACCCACCACTTTGGGTGAATAAATTATTAGGCGCACTTTGCCAGAGCAAGGCGGTCGGTGCGCTCCTCCAGCATCAGCAGGTACGACCCGGACAGCAGCCGTGCAGCGGCATCGGCCTTCTGCTGGGGCGTCCCAAATGCAACGCAGTCCGTCAGGTGCTCGATGGTCTCGGTCATGTGGAGGGCTTCCACGAACCGCTCGTCCAGCGGTTCTTCCGGGCTAGTAGGCTTGTAACACTCTCGCCAGTCGTGCAGCAGGTCGAGATAGTCGGTCAGCACCCGCAGACAGTAGGCGATGTCTGCCCACTGCTCGTCCGTCAGGCCACGCTTGGGCGGCGGCAGGGCGATGGCATTGGCGGGCGGCTTATCCGGGTCAAGCCCGAAGTCGTGTATCAGCTTCTCGGCGGCTTGCCGGGGGTTCAGGTCAAACAGCTTGGCGGTGAGGTCGATGGCATCGCCGTTGGCTCCACAGCCAAAGCAATAATAATAGGTGTCGTTCAGCTTCATGCTGGGGTCGCTGTCGGAATGGAACGGACAGCACACCATGCCATGGCGGTCTGGCTCCATGCCGTACATTTCTCCCACCTGCCGAACGGTGATGGCGGACTTGATCTTTTGATATAAACTCAAAATTTCTCCTTTGCTCAAAAGTTTTGGCACGGATCATTTTGATCCCTGCCACGTTCAAAATCACCGGTGTCCCCCAAATGGGAACTTCGGTGAAGCCGGTCTCCCTTGCTGCCTCCCGACAGGAAATCTTTTTGGACTCTGTGTCGGCCCTATGCAGGGCGCTCGCTCCCCCGATGGGAGGTCTTGGCGGTCTGGGCAGTTCGGACGGTCATTCTGTTGTCAAGGTCCTGTTATGAAAGATATTTCAGAGGGCTTTCGCGGGAAGCCCTTAATATGTTCGCTGCCGGGGAGTTAATATGTTTTCTTTCTGTCTATAGGATAGCACCTCCATGGCCGCTGTGCCGTATATCCATAATGTCGGAAAACAGGTGCAGAAACTGCAAAATTCCACGCTTATGGACAGGAACCGCCGGAAGTGGTATACTGTGCAAAAAACATCGGAGGTGCGACCATGAACATCAAGCTGACACTGGGAGAACGGCTCAAAGACCTGCGTGTGGAGCGGAGTCTGAAGCTGGAAACGCTGGCAGAGCAGACGGGTCTGTCCAAATCGGCATTGTCGAAATACGAGAGTGACGATGTGACCGACCTCAGCATTTATGCGGTGACAACGCTGGCTGAGTTCTATGGCGTGACCACGGACTACCTGCTGGGTGTGACGGAAAACAAAAAACGCCCAGATGCAGTCCTTTCGGACTTGCATCTGAGCGATGGCGCAGTGGACGTATTAAGGAATGGAAAATTCAATCATCGGCTGCTGTGTGAACTGATCGTGCATGAGAATTTCCGGCGGTTCATGACCGATCTGGAAATCTATGTGGATGGATATGTCAGCGCAAACATTCAAAACCTCAATGCCGGTCTGGAAGCAACACGGCAAATGCTGAAAAAGAAGTATGCAGCAGATGAAAATGATCTGTACATGAGCACCTTGAAGCTGGGGCAGATCGATGAAGATGAGTACTTTGGCCGGGTCTTGTATGATGAACTGGTGGCTATCCTGAAGAACATCAAGACGGAACACCGCAAGGACAAGACCACTTCGGATGGTGCGATGGTCGATAACTTGATGAAGGAACTGGAGGATGCACAGAAACTTGAAGGGTCTGCGGATGAAAAGAAGATCCGAACGGCATTGAAGGCAATCGGCATCAACTACGATAAGCTGACAGAGGATGAAAGAAAGCTGATAAAGAAGATCCTTTATAAAACGGCAATGCTGAAACCGGGGACACTAGCGGGAAACCGGGGCAAGCACAGACGTTGATTATTTACCTTGCGGCTTATAGGGGAAAAACGCTGCTGCGGCAGGACGGGAGAACGTACACCATTGGTTCCTCTGAAAGCCTGCGCTGGGTGGGCAGAGACCGTCAACTGCCACGCCCATCCGCGCATCCTTCTGCCGCAGAACAGGTGCTTGCCGGAGCCTTTCGCAGCCCCTTTTCCGCATCAGCCGGAACCAAGGTGTAACACACTAGACTTTGTAACCAAAGTCGTGTGCCACGAAACCCCGGCGCGGTTTCTTTGGATTCTTCCGGCTATCGCGTTGCCTCCCGGCTTCAGGCAATAGCAGATGCGGGCGTCAACTCGTACACATGATCGAACTGAGCTTTGCGCTTATCACCAAAACATTCTGGTTGCCACAGCAATCAGGTTTCAGGGCAGAAGACATCTAAAGATGCTGAACTTCTGGATCGATCATACCGTCTTTTTTGAACGGCTTCATTCTAACTGGGGTTGAGGACGGTTAAGAGCCGCAGTACATTTTCCAATTTTCCCGTCGGGCCAGAATACAAGACGATTTGGACGGGAGACACAGTACATTTGATTATAACGCAGCATCCCGATTTTATCCAGATATGCAATATGCTTCGCAACCAACACCTCTTGAGTATCCTGGTGAAGGGGTGACAGATCGTGGGAGCCTTTGCCGCCCCAGTCACCAACTGCACAAACAAGTACATCGAAGCGTTTATCCTGTCCAAACAAACGGTAAAGGTAATCGTACCAACTGTAGTCCTCATCGCCGGCCAGAAGATTACGGCGTAGCGTGATATGGAAGGAGTACTCTTCCGGGGGCAACTTGGAAAGAGCGACCAGATTGTCAATGATGGTCCGCAGGGTTCCTTTGCCAGATACATGGGGCCGAGTCTTGTCATGGTTCCAACCATCAAGTGTAATTTGGTAGCTGGTAATTCCTGCCTGACAAAACTGACGGAACAGCTTTTCGTCCAGCAGATAACCATTGGTGGTCATCTTGGCAGTATACTGAAAGCCATGCTGTTTCTGCAAGTTCTGAATCATTTCAGAGACTTCCAATACAGTGTCTTTGCAAAGGATCGGTTCGCCTCCAAGCCATGCAAGCACAACCTGCTTATGCCGTGGGGCCTGCGCAGTGATATACTCTTCGATCTGATCCAGTGTGTCACGGGTCATACTGGCTGCCGGGTGGTTTTTGTGGCAGTATGAACACTGAAAATTACACCCTTCAGTAGGAATCAGTGTGGCCATGAAGACATCCCAATTGAATTTTTGAGGTAATATTGGCTTGGGTTGAATACAACTGAAATTTTCTCCTAGGCAATCGGAGATGTATCCAGACATCATATATAAGCCCTCTTGATATTGTAGACTAAAATTAGTTGCCGTTCTTTTTTTCTTGAAGTGAAAGCAACCATGCGCTCTTCACAGAAAGACAGATGCCAATTCCAACTACGGTCATAAAAGCACCGAGGATGACAAAACAAGCCGTTGACCCGGCGCTCACCAGTAGTGATGAGCCAAACAGATAAAAAATTTCAGTAACATTGACGCCCATGTTGAAGACGGAAAGCAGCTCGGCGCGATTGTCTTCCCTGCCGGCAGCATCTACAATGCTGTTTTGGACTTCTCCCAGCAGATAGGATGGAATATCCAAAAAAAGCGGAAGGATCAGCATAAATAGGATAGTCCAAACCGGCACATTGACCAAGCCCAACACACCAAGGGCTATTCCACTCAGAATGAAAAACAGTGCCATCATTTGATTATAGTGTTCAGGCTTGGTACGGGCGAGAATCCGTTCGGACAGTAACTGAATTGCAGAATAACCCATAATAATTGCGGCGAGCCAGGTTTCATTGATCCCGCACAACTGCAGCTTCTCCGCATAGAAGAAATTGATCAGAATGCGGCCAATGTTCAAAGCTGCCAAAATCATTAGAAGCATCCATATCTTTTTCTGCTGAAACAACTGCGGATAGGGAATGTTTTTCTTTTGGCGCGTTTCACTTCTGGGCTGCACTGTTTCCTTGGGGATTTTTAAAGAGGTAAAGACAGCAACAAGGTTTGCGGCAATCGTTGCCAGAAGCAGACCCTTGATGCCAATCAGCGTGTACAGGACCGCATAAGCTAGGGTACTGGCAAAAAATCCGACAGTTCCATAATTGGCGACATGTGCAGATTTTTCAGCGTAATGTTCCTTTGAAAACATAATATAAATATAGCCGCTCTGCGTCCCAGAAGAAAAGGAAGCCGCTGTGCCTTCGAGGATAGCCTGTAAAATAAACAGACTATAATTGCAGCTTACATGAGCCAGCAAGAGGCAGGTTCTCGAAATGAGCAGCGCGATCTGGTATAGTACCAACGTGGATTTATAGCCAATGCGATCGGTCAGCTTTCCGAGAGGAATCTCTGTGAGGAGGACCATAGTAGCCATAATTGCTTGCAAAATGAAGAATTGGCTGAGAGAGATTCCTGCAGTGGTTCGTACCAGTAGAGAGACTGGGGAGAAAAACACCAGCCCATTGAGCAGAGAGGTAAGGTCAAGTGCATCTGTTTTCAGCTTTGCGTTCATTTTGATTCACCTCGTTATATTTGGATTTAATATAAGGAATAAACAGTGTTTTCATGAAGTGAGAAAAAACTTCTTCTTCATATGTACAGCACTTTTTGAAATCGATTTGGTGGGACAGCTGACATCCGCCACCGCAGAAGCCACCGATTTTACAATCCTTACACTCCGCATAAGAATTGCAGGTTACAGCGACGGGCCGATAATTTGTTAAATTTTCATAGGAAAAATCAAAAAGGCTGTACCTAGATCTACCAACTGTGCAAGTACAACGATATGTTTTCAGATTCATATCAACATAAAAAACATTACTGGATGACGAAGTGCTCCAACAATAACTATGTGTTTGTTTATGCTCCCGCAAATTCAACTTTAGGCCCATTTTGTCGGCAAAGTTATAGCAGGTCTTTAAAAATGCCGCGTGAACATTGTCCGGGAGAGGCTTGCTTTGAAGCTCAGCGAGAATCTCACTTTCCATCATGATGTCAGGGAAATTTGTTTCATACAAACGATCATCTACTCGACCAATAGTCCACGCAAAGTTTTTATCCTGCAAAAGCTGTAACTTCTTCAAGTCATCCAGTGTATTCCAGATTTCTTTATGATTGTGCCTATCGATATTGGTTCCTAAGTCCACATGGATGCCGTAATGCAGAAGTGTCTTAATACAGCACAGGAGTTTGAAAGTTTCATTTGTATTGTTCCGGCTCGGATCAAGATCGTATCGCGTCATATAATTTAACGCCATACTGTCGATTGTGGGATAAATACCGCTGATGAAGCGACGATTGATGATAAATTTCTTCAAATAATACGAAAGGAAACTTCCGTTTGTGGTGATATGAACAGTGGTTTTGTGCTCTTTGCAAAATTGGAGAATTTTATCAATTACTTTCTCATTCTCGATCAGCAAGGGTTCGCCACCAAATAAACCCAGTCGAACGGTCTTGTTCGGATTTGCTTCCATATACTGTGCAATGATACTTAAAATTTTATCCAGAGTTTCATCACTGATAAGTTTCTTTTCCAAGGTTTTATCGTTTTGCTGATAGCAGTAAGTACAGTGCATGTTGCATTTATACGTAATTGTTAAGATGAAAGTGACTTCTTCGCTTGACTTGTTTGAGTCGGTTTCATCGCTATCCAGCATTTTGTGGTATACTTCTTCGCTCACACCATGGTGGAGGAGATCTTTTGAGATGAGGAAACATCTATTGCTGTACGTATCAACAATAACACATTTTTCGGAATCAACATCTTCTAAATATTTATTTCCAAGGACCTGTGTCAGATCAAAATTCCCCTGTGCGTCTTTGGTTTCCACAAGCGTTCCGTTTTTCAATTCATAAAACATGGTTCCATTATACAGAAAAATCCCAAGAAGCAAACATTTGCTCCTTGGGAAACCGTCACTGATCAGTAGAGGCGGTGCCCGTTGTCATCATCGCAGCTAACGATAACAACCGCGTCGTTTGCCTTCATCTCTTCCAGCTCTTCATTGGAAAAAGTTACGGTATACATTTTCTGTTTCTCCTTTCTTTTTTCAGCTCTGGATGTTTGGTTCATCGCTGTGACTATATTGTAGCAGCACGACGCACTTCTGAACATATCGTACCAAGTTACTTTCAAATAACACAAAACGATAAGTTGGATTCCAATGAACTTATTCCTTTTTGATTTCCAGCTATCAACGACTGGAAAATTAGCTTGATATCCTTTATAATTATAAGAACTCTTTATTCAATCTGGGGTGGTTTCAATGAAAAATGTTTTTCTTGGAGAATATATCAAACAGCGGCGGCTGGATCTGGGCCTGACCCAGGAGCAGCTTTGCGATGGAATCTGTGAACCGATGACCCTTTCCCGACTGGAAAATGGCAAACAGACTCCCAGCCGCAATCGGATCAATGCCCTTTTGCAGCGGCTGGGCCTGCCGGATGACCGCTATTTTGCACTGTTGAGTAAAAATGAGCTGGAAATGGAAGCCCTTCAAAAGGAGATTGTTGCATGCAATGCTAATCATCGCGTGGAGGAAGGCTTTGAAACCTTAAAAAAATTTGAGCAGATTGCAGACCATGACGATCAAATCGCGCAGCAGTTTATCTTACGCTCTAAGGTGTTGTTGGGGCGTTTGGATCAACGATATACACCACAAGAACAGATTGACCTGTTGATGCAAGCAATTCGGCTGACGGTTCCCCGCTTTAATTTGGATGAGATTGAGAGGTTTTTTTATTCGACAGACGAAATCAAGATCATCAATCAAATTGGAATTGCATACTCCGATGATGGACAAAATAAAAAAGCAGCTGATATCTATTACCAGCTGCTGAAATATGTCCGAAAGCATTTTGAAGAAACAATCACTTCGGTTGGTATCTTACCGATGGTTTATTTTAATTATGCCCGTGTTCTGGATTTGTGCGGTCGCTACGAGGATAGCGCAGAATGTGCAGAAGAAGGCAGGAAGGCTTGCCTCAAATATGGGCACTATCAATATTTACCACATTGTCTTGAAATCCAAGCTGAATGCGCTCATTTCATGGGAGATGACAAAAAAAGCGCGGATCTCTATCGTAAATGCTATTATCTGTGCCAGGTCATCGAATACCAGGAAGGATTGGAAATTACCAAAAAGGAAGCAAAAGAATATCTGGGCATGGAATTTGAAACTTAAAGAGCTTCACCGCCCCCCGGAAACGCGTCATATAACTGCATACCCGATTCGTCCGGGTCTTCGGGCTGTTCTGTTTCGGTCACGCCAGTCTGAGGCGTGGGCAAGTCTTCAGGTTCAGCGGCAAAGCAGGGGACAGCCAGCAGACTGGTGGCCAGAACAATAGAAGTAATCAGAGTAAAAAGACGTTTCATAATTTATTTTCCTTTCGTTTTATGTTGTTTTGGTGTTGGCAAAAGGATACCACTACAAGGCAGTACAGACCATATCGTGTCGTGTTGCTTTTTTCTAACATAAAACGATGGGTTTTCCTGAGAATAAGATCAGATGCTTTCCAATCGGCTTGTGATGCAGCAAGTACTAAAATAAGAGGATGGCCACCCAAAACAATGCCGTCAAGTCATTTGTGTGTGAATTGCTTCCGAGTTTCTAAAATTGTCCTGCACGGTTTCTGCACGGAATCTGCACGGTTTCACCCTGTACAATGGTTGACAACAGGTGCAAAATTTACCAGTGGACGTGAAACATGAATTCGGATAAATTACTTATTATCGATAAAATTTTATGTTTTACGGCAGGCGGCATAATGGAGGAATTACCCCTGACTTGCGCTACGAATCAGTAGGCCGGGGGTTCGAGTCCCTTCCATCGCACCAGAAAATGCCGTGAAATCGAAAGATTTCATGGC
>ENA-OQIH01000670-OQIH01000670.1-human-gut-metagenome-genome-assembly--contig:-NODE-670-length-22248-cov-5.512291_pt1 | contig 22248 bp, 18 predicted proteins | sample MGYA00242575_ERZ504740 | MGnify/ENA primary metagenome ERZ504740 (study PRJEB26092, sample SAMD00036192) | human gut metagenome | host: Homo sapiens | study: EMG produced TPA metagenomics assembly of...
TTAAACACTCATAGGGTTTTCAACCCTACAATTCTTGAAGCCAACTTTTAGTCGACCCTATCTAATTGCGGATTACCAATAAAAAATGAAAATACACATCTAACCTTACTGCCTTTTTGGGCGCACTAAAAAAAGATGTCTATTTTCATTATTTTTTTACTCTTAGAGCCTTAGTTTATTTTGTTATTTTTCTGGAATTCTAGTTTTCGAGTGTGATATCTTCTTAGATTATGACCGATACATACGAGTAGTATCTCCAGTTTTACACCAGATATGCCACGACGACGTAATTTATCATAATGATTGTCTTCTTTGATCTGTCCAAATATTCCTTCACTCCAGATACTTCGTTGTGTCATATACTTTTTACCTTGTTCAGTCGAAAGATTTTCTTTGACTTCTTTTTTGTAGGATTCGAGCTCTCGACACCTTTGTATCGTTCGTCCTGTTTTTGACTTCGTACATTGAGATTTGAACGGACATCCTTCACAATGTTCATTCTGATACATTTCGATTTCTCGTGGATACACGCCTCGTCGTTCTATTCGTGTATCTACCAATGTAAATTCATGATTCGCTGGACAAATGATCTTATCCTCTTCATTTGGATTCATCTGTGCTCGGGTAAACTGATTCTTAGTCGTTTTCTTTTCAGCTTCTTTACGCATTCCACTGTATTTCATATACAATTGAATTCCATGTTCCTTGTCATATTTATAGTTGTCAAAACTTCCGTATCCTGCATCTGCTGGTGTGGCATGTGGATAGCTTCCATACGCCATATGATAGCCTTCCATAAATGGAATATATGTTCTAAGATCATTGCGTCACTTGATACATATACGTGTCTTATATATCCGTCACTGCTTCCAACCTGTACATTATATCCAGGCTTGAATACATTGGTATGGTTATAATAATCGTATTTCATGTGCATGAACGTTGCATCTGGATCCGTCTTCGAAAAACTGTTTCGATCTCCTGCAATATCAGAATATATGGTGTATTTAAACATCTTCAACGCATCTTCTTTAAATGCTTCCTGATACCTTTGCAGTTCATGCTTCTTTTTACCTTTTCCATGCACAACTTGGATTGAATTCTTCGCCATCAGCTGTTCTATTACAGAAACTATTTCAAACAAATAATCGAAATTAATTTCTCGTACAATTGAAAAACGAATATTCAAATTGTTTTTTGAACAATATTTATTAAATGCAGAAAGCCTGTCCATAACTTTGATCCAACGCTTTTCTCTGAATTTTTTTGTGGCTTTCATCCATACAAAAGTCATCTTATTGGCATTGGCCTCAAATTTGGTTCCATCAATATATAGTACTTCTGTATCTATGACATCACGAGCTTCAATATACTTGTTGATATCCACAAATATATCTTCGATAGGCATAGCAAGCTTATCTTTGATAAACCTTTCAAAAGCCATATGAGAAGGTGTTGAACCGTTCATAATGAATTTAAAGCGAATGTCATATTTACATAATTTTTCTAAATCACGAAGAGAAGCATAACCGTTTATCGCAAATGCAAGAATGACTGCTTCGAACATTTGGATTGCATCATATCCATGAGCGTTATTCTGTGAGAAATCGATATATTTAAAAATGTTGACCTCTTCTACGACTTCCTTCACAGTTCTTGAGATATCGTCTTTTTCAACGACATCTTCGTAAGAAAAACACAAAGGGAATTGAAATGATGGCTGATATGCATTACAATTAACTAGGTATTTTGGCACAAACATATTATACCAAAAAAGACCGATATTCAGATTTTTAAATCTTGAATATTCGGTCCTTTTTTATTAAGCTGAAACTTCTTTACCCGTTACAGCTCCTACTCTAAATTTACCTCAATTTTTGTGTCCGTAGAAATCGTTGTCCCCTCTTCTACATTTTGACTTGTTACCTTACCATAGCCACTCGTCTTAATACTAATGCCCGTAAGCTGCCAGAAAACCGTTAAATCCTTCCTTGTCCAACCCGACATATTTGGCATTGTAATCTTATTTCCATTTGTCAACACAAAGACACGATCATTCGAATTGATAGTTACCGATGCATCCGGATATTGTTCAATCACACTTGAACCATCCCCAATCACTTCTAAATGTACCTTTTTATCTTTCATCTTCTCATGTGCATAATCAATCGTATGATTCACTAAACTAGGCATTTCATAACTTTCCCAAGCCTCATACGACTCTTGTGTATCATTTGTTGGTGTTGTTGAAATACCACATGTCTGCAACGTATCCCGCACAATCTTTTTAAAGGGTTCTGCCGAATACGATGTAATGTTTGGCGAAACCAAGCCGTAATACACCATAATCTTTGGATCATTAGCTGGCGCTGCCGACATAATACTTGAAGTATGATAATCCGAATCATACTTACCCAAATCCGTATTATAGATTTGACCTGTACCTGTTTTCATCAAAAGATCCACGCCATCCACTTTAAAGCGCGCACCACTCGCCCCATCATCCGTAACATGCGACATCAATTCCTGCACTTCTTTAGCGGTTGTACTAGAAATCGGTGTACCCACAGCTTTTTTCTTATACTTCTTCTCCACTTTACCCGTATCACTATCCACAATCGAATCGATCACATACGGACGTACCATCGTACCATCATTAAAAATAGCTGTATAGGCTTGGCACAACTGCAACACCGTAATTGAACTTGCCTGTCCAAATCCAGTCGATAAGTAATCTGTAGGAAGGCCAATATTTTTAACACCCAAAGACTGATCCACATAGGGCGTATCCACTTTTTGAAAGAAGCCAAACGCATCCAAATACTTACTGTATTGCGAATAATTAATATAGTTAGCCAATAACTCACAAATGGCTACGTTACTCGAATACGCTAAACCTTGATCAAACGAAATCGTACCAAAGTTTTCATCCAAGGCATCCGCAATATATGGATATGGTGAATTGGTTCCAATGGGCAAACGCGTGATCTTACCTGTAGTTACATCATAATCATACCAGAATTGATATGACACATACGTTTTATTATATGGATACACATTGGTATCGATGGCTGTCGCATACGTAAATGGTTTCATAACAGATCCAGGCTCATACGTACTAGTACTAATCGCATCTTGATAGCTTGGAATTTCCTTATGTTCATTTTGATCAAACGTAGGATAACTTGCCCAAGCCAAGACTTTACCCGTATCCACTTCCATCACAATGCACCATGCCGATTTGGCATTCTCATTTTCCATAGTCGAGCGCAATTGCGTTTCTACGGTTGACTGCAATTCCGAATCTAAAGTCAAAACGACATCCTTACCATTCTTCGCTTGTTCAATCACTTTTGTCGTACCCGGAAGCTTCGATCCATCCACTGTCTGTTGATATTGTTCTTTTCCGTTTTTACCCTTTAATAACGCATTTAAAGAAAGCTCTAAGCCAAGCTTACCCTCAATCGATTGTTTATCTTCATCATACGCCGCAAACCCAATTAAATTTGAAGAATATGGCGTAGCCGGATAATAACGAGATACCGCATCAATAAAACCAATACCAGGAATCTTTAATTTTTTGATTTCTTTCATCAACGACTTTTTAATACGCTTCGTTCCCGATCCAAGTTCTGTCTGCGACTTACCCGCCTTTTTAGCCGACTTCATGATTTTGACTAACGCCTTCTCATTGACATCCTCACCCAAAACACTCTTTAGTTTTTTAGCTGTTGATGAAATATTCTTGACATAATTTGGATTTCCATTGACATCCACAACCCCCTTATCCAAATAGGCAACGATTGTATATGCCTGTGTTTGTTGGGCTATCACCGTATGATTTCGATCATAGATTGTTCCACGCTTAGCTGTAACTGCTTTTTCCACAATACTTGACGCAATTCTTGGATCCAACGCACTTTTTTGGGACCATATATGCTTATGGCTCACCATAGTGAAAAGAACATTAGCTACTACTAATGTTCCAATTAATGTCATTCGACTAATCATTTTTAACAGTTCTCTATTACTTTTGCGAACTGACATTATACATCACCACTCCATCTAGTCATTCATTACATATATATTATTTTCATGATCAGAGACCTGATTGTCAAGCATTCCTAACAGTCTGCCCTTTTCCTGTAATGTATTGACTTCATTCTGGAGCTCTTCAACAGTTTGTTCTTTCTGTGCAATTTCATCACTCAATTGCGACTCTTCTACAGAAAGTGAAATATTCATTGAATTTACATATGTTTTTGATACGAAGTAGAAGACCGCAGACAACACAAATAAAGTTAAGACAAGTACTCTTGTTAATCTAAAACTTCTTTGCATATGCATCATCCTTTCTTCTCTATCCCTCTTAATTTGGCACTGTGTGCACGATTATTATTCTCTAATTCTTCACTACTTGCTAAAACCGGTTTTCGATTCACCAGCTGATATTCTAAATTTTCTGTCCCCACTTGCGGTAACCGCTTGTTTACCTTTTTGGCAACGGCCACCTCTTTAAAAATCTCTTTCACAATTCGATCCTCTAGAGAATGAAATGTGATTACCGCCATAATTCCATGTGGCTTCAACATCGTTAAGCCATCCTGCAATACGGTTTCTAACTGCTCTAATTCATGATTTACTTCAATGCGAATTGCCTGAAACGTCTGCTTTGCCGGATGCCCCTTCTTTCTTAATACCGCAGCTGGAAGGGCTGATTTAATCACATCCACCAATTCAAATGTAGTTTCAATTGGTGCATTTTCTCGGGCACTACAGATTTTATTGGCAATCTTTACCGCAAACGGCTCTTCACCATAACGTTTTAAAATACGAATCAAATCCTCTTTGTCATACGTATTTACTACTGCATAGGCATCTAATTCTTGTGACTGATCCATACGCATATCTAGACGCGCATTCGAACGATAGCTAAACCCCCTTTGGCCATCATCAAATTGTGGACTCGATACACCCAGATCCATAAAGATTCCATCAACGAAATCAACACCACGCTTGGCAAGTTCACTCTTTAAATTCTCAAATGGAGAATGAATCAAAGTGAAATTATCCCCTATCGCCTGCAAACGAGGTGTACTTTCATCAATCGCATTTTGATCACAATCAAACGCATATAAATGTCCGCTTGTTAAACGTTTCAAGATTTCACTACTATGCCCCCCTCGACCTAGAGTGCAATCTACATAGATCCCATCTTCTTTTATTTGTAGCATGTCAATCGATTCATTCAATAATACACTAATATGTTCCATTCATTACTACCCCATAATTTCTGATAAGTGTTCCGCTGCCTCTTCAAAAGATGCACTTTGCTCTTCTTCCAAAGCTTCCCAACGATCTTTAGACCAAATTTCCAAATGGTTGGCGACACCTATAATCAAACATTCTTTTTCAAGACCAGCCAAGGCGATTAAAGAGGATGGAATTAAAATTCGCCCCTGACTATCCATTTCACATTCTGCTGCTTTAGACAACATCATACGCTGATACATACGCGCATCTTTATTTGTCGAAGGCAAAGTTGATAGCTTTTGATACACTTGCTGCCACTGCTCTACCGTATATACATACAGGCATCCATCAAGTCCTCGGTTTACGACAACATGTTCACCTAGTTCCTCACGAAACTTAGCTGGCATAATCAATCGCCCCTTACGATCTATGTTATGCGCGTATTCCCCCATGAACATGTGTCTTCACCCCCACTCTATGACACAATATGCTACTTTGTACCACTATAATACATCATTTAACCTAAAAACGCCATAAAATAATCAAATTTGTTTTTGAATTTTTTGTTGACCACAAATATAACCCACAATCGTTACTTGCATACGCTTACATGCCTATTTTTAGCGTTTTTGTTTTGACAAACTATCTCACTTTGATATAATCAACACGCATAAGGGAGAGATGATATGAGTTTTCTATATTTTATTTTGGGGCTTTGTCCCATTTTGTGGCTAATATTTGCGCTAACCGTACTTGGATGGCCCACATATAAAGCGGCCTTTGGTTCTTTAATTATTTCTGTACTATTATCCGTTGCGATTTGGCAACAAAGTTTTCTAAATACAATGATGGCTGCTTGTGAAGGCTTCTTAATGGCACTATGGCCTATTATTGTTGTAATTATCGCAGCCGTATTTACTTATAACTTATCTTTACGAACTCGTGGTATGGAAATCATTAAACAAATGATTACTAGCGTTTCAAGCGACAAACGAATTCTTGTCTTACTTGTCGCATGGTGCTTTGGTGGATTTATGGAAGGTATGGCCGGCTTTGGTACTGCCATTGCCATTCCTGCAAGTATGCTTGTAGCTTTAGGCTTTGATCCATTATTCTCTTGTTTAGTTTGTTTAATTGCCAACGGAGTTCCAACTCCATTTGGTTCCATTGGTATTCCAACGGTCACTTTGGCCAATTTAGTTGGTCTTGAAAATGCTCAGCTTGCATTTACACAAACCCTTCAATTAGCTCCATTTATGTTATTATGTCCATTCTTGATCGTTATGGTCACAGGAAAAGGCTTTAAGGCATTAAAAGGCGTCACAGCACTGACTTTCGTTTCTGGATTAAGCTTCTTGATTCCTCAAATGATCGTTGCAAAATTTGTAGGTTCCGAATTATGTGTTGTGGTAGGAAGTGTATGTTCACTATTATGTACAATTCTTTTGGGATCAAGAGTAAAACCAAACCCTGAATACGAAATGAAGTTAGAAGCACATGAAAAGATTACGGTTAAAAAGGCATTAACGGCCTGGTCACCATTTATCTTTATCTTTATCTTCTTATTATCGACTTCAAAATTAGTAGCTCCAATCCATACATTCTTGTCACAATTCGCATCAACCGCCATTATTTATACAGGAGACAATCCTAGCACAATGACATTCACTTGGATCAACACACCAGGTGTATGGATCTTCTTATCCGCTATTTTGGGCGGTTTGATTCAAAAAGCTACATTTAGAGATTTCAAAGTGGTATTTATTGCCACAATCAAACAGATGTCGCAAACCATTATTACCATGCTATGTGTACTTGGATGTGCTAAAATCATGGGATATGCAGGTATGATTGCAAGTATCGCATCTTTCGCCATTGCGATTACAGGAAGCTTCTATCCATTCTTTGCCCCATGGATCGGCTGTCTAGGAACATTTGTGACGGGTTCAGGTACAAGTTCAGGCGTATTATTTGGTGCCGTGCAAGAAAACGCAGCCCAAAGCTTGAATGCCAATCCATATTGGATTGTCGCACTAAACTCTTTGGGTGTGGCAGCCGGTAAAATGTTGTCACCACAATCCATCGCCATCGCATTAAGCAGTGTCGATGGACAAGGTCAAGATTCTAAATTATTATCCATGATCTTGCCTTATGGTGTTGGTTTTATCATCGCCATGAGTTTTGTGGCTTACTTTGGTCAGATGGTATTCTAAAGTTAAAATAGAAAAAGAGAAAAAAAACATGGCTTAGGAAAATTTCCTAAGCCATTTTAATTGCCTGCACGGCAACGCATCCAGGTCCACCCTGCGTAATAAATGCAGGAGATAAAGGATAAATCACAACTTTTACACCTTCAAATGTTTCTTTGATTTTCTTTTCAAACATCATAGCCAAATCTTCATTAAAGGCATGTGAAATATAAAATGTATAATTGGAATCAAAACCATTATTTTTAAAATCTTCAACCACCATATTGACAGCCTTTTTATACGTACGACTCACGCCAAACTTATCTAAGCCCATGCCATCAACGCCTTTTTTCAAAATTGGAATTAACTTTAATGCACCACCCAATGTAGCAGCTAACCCTTTGATTCTTCCACCACGAACTAAGAACTGAAAATCAACAGGAACCAAATACGACTCTTCCTGCATACGACTTTGTACGATCATCTTTACGATGTCCTTGGCACTTGCCCCATTATTTGCCATTTCTAAAGCCGTATCCACCATCAAACGATGTGGCCCACACAACGTCTGCGAATCTACAACATGTACTAAGTCGGGATTGTCACAAGAATCCTTTGCCATCATAGCCGTCTGGTACGTTCCACTTAAACCAGAAGCCATCGCAACATCAATCACTTCGTCACCATCTTTAGAAAGTTTATTATATAAATCAATCTTTTCCCCAAGACTTGGCTGTGAAGTTTTAGGAATCTTGTGCTCTTCAATCATCGTTAATAATTGTGTACTTGTGATATCCTCAAAATCTCGATATGTTTGTGAATCCACAGAAATATTCAAAGGAACAATCGACAACCCTTTTTTCTTTGCCGATTCAATCGAATACATTGTCGATGAATCAGAAATAATATGAATCATTCTTTTTTTACCTCTCTTTAAATAAACAATAATATAGATGTCACAAGAAGTCAATACATCTAGTATTAATTTCTAGATTGTGTAACAATTTATTTTATGTTACAATCAGATTATGAAAAATTATACATTTCCAAAGTGGACCGAACTACCCGAAATTGACCTATATATGGACCAAGTGATCACCTACATCAATGAGAAATTAAAAGATACCTATTTCTATGATGAAAAGTTCATCACCAAAGCCATGATCAACAACTATGTCAAAACCGGTATTGTCCATCCACCCGTCAAAAAACACTACACAAAAAGTCATTTAGCCTACTTTTTAGTTTTAACCATCCTAAAAAGATGTTATTCCATGCAACAAATCACATCTTTACTTCATATTTATACGAATATGAAAGATTCAACCATCGAACAGGCCTATGACTTATTTATATCTCGATTTGAAGATTCATTAAATGACGTTTTTAAAAACAACCGAAATACAATCCTATTTGAAAACGCCAATTCCGAACAAGAATTAATGGATAATGTCATTCAATGCATCATCTATAAGATGCATACTGAATACACACTTAAAAGCTATGAAACAAAGTAGAGAAAGACCATCTCTACTTTATTTATACACAAAAAGGAAGATGTACAATGTACACCTTCCTTTTATTAGTCAACTACAACAGTCCATCCATAAGGATCTGCAATTGTACCCCATTGAATACCTGTTAATGTATCATATAACTTTTGTGTTAATTCACCCGTTTTAAAATCAGAAACAGTAACTTTATCACCCTTGTAGTACAATTCACCAATTGGACTAATTACGGCAGCCGTACCTGTTCCCCAAGCTTCTTGTAGCTTACCATTGTGACCTGCTTCCATCAATTCATCCACAGACAAATGTCTTTCTTCGATTTCATATCCCCAGTCTTTCAAGATATGTAAAATAGAATCACGAGTAACACCAGGAAGTACTGTACCTTCACATGGAGCTGTCACAATCTTATTATCAATTTCAAACATAACGTTCATTGAACCAACTTCTTCAATGTATTTACGGTGAACTCCATCCAACCATAAAACTTGAGAATAACCCAATTCTTCAGCTTTTACTTGAGCAGCTAAACTACCTGCATAGTTTCCACCACATTTTGTAAATCCAGTACCACCTTTTGTAGCACGAACGTATTCGTCTTCTACATAGATCTTAACAGGATTTACACCTTCGGCATAGTAAGCACCTACTGGAGAACAGATGATCATAAATTTATAATGACTTGCCGCATGTACACCAATCGCAGCTTCTGTCGCAAACATAAATGGACGAATATATAAAGATTCACCTTCTCCAGTTGGAATCCAGTCTTCAGAATATTTTACAATTGTTTTTACAGCATCTACAAACATATCTACAGGTAAAGTTGGCATACTTAATCGTTTATTGGAGTTCGCAAAACGCTTCGCATTCATTTCAGGTCTAAACAATTGAACCTTACCATCCTTAGTACGATAGGCCTTCATACCTTCAAATGTTTCCTGTGCATAGTGCAATACCATACTTGCTGGATCAAATTCTAATGGTCCATAAGGTACGACTCTGGCATCATGCCATTCTTGACCAGCATCCCAATCCATCACAAACATATAGTCTGTGTAATATTTACCAAAGCCTAAAGCTCCAGTTGGTTTTTCTTTTAAGTTTTTACTTTCTACAAATTGTACTTCCATAAATTTGTCCTCTTTTCTAAACACGTATGATAATACCATGTTCTGTAAATTATTTCAACACGTTACGTTTATTTACATTCATTTTCAAGAAAATGAACAATTGTCTCAATCATAACACCTGTAGCCACTTCATCCTTATCGCTCGTTCCTGCAATATCCAAGTGAATCCACTGAGTGCCTTCCTCAATAAATTCTTCTAAGAAAGCCGCTGCTAGGCTTGCATTTCCACCCAAAGTCTTTGAGTTGATAATATCCGCTACCTTAGAACACTTTAATTCCGAATGGAAATATTCATCTACAGGTAAACGCCAAATCTGTTCTTTTGTAGCTTTTGAAGCCCCTAAAAAAGGCAAATAGAAACTATCAGCATTACTAAAGATTCCTGTATATGTACTACCTAAAGCACGAACACAAGCCCCCGTTAAAGTCGCCATATCGATGACGCGTGTAGCCCCTAATTTTTGAGCCATTGTCAAGGCATCCGCCAAAATTAATCTTCCTTCGGCATCCGTATTTGTGACTTCAATTGTCTTACCACTTAAACTTGTGATCACATCCCCATCGACAAAGCCATGACCATTGATTTTATTTTCAGTAATTGGTAAAACACACACAATATTCTTTTCCACCTTTAATTCAGCAAGTAACTCCAATGCACAAAGCATATTGGCAGCCCCACACATATCATACTTCATACCATGCATATTGGACTTGATATTATAGCCTCCCGCATCATATGTAAGACCCTTACCAACAAGAGCTGTATAGTCTTCGTCTTCCTTACCACCATCATAACGAATAACCACCATAAAACATGGTCTGTCGGAGCCTTGATTGACAGCTAAAAGAGCACCGGCACCAATTTCTTCTAAATCGTCTTGTGCTAATACTTCAATTTCCATATCATACTTTTCAGCCACCATCTTCGCTTCATCCACCAAATGATCTGGTGTTAAAAAGTTTGCGGGCATATCACTCATTTCACGCGCATGATTCACAATACGAGCTACTGTTTTACCTTTTTCAAATTCATCTTTAAAACCATCACTCTCTAAATCATACACCTTCGTCTCTTTATAGCTATACGCTCCATATACAAGTCCAAAACCAGCCGCATACGCCGTGTTTTCAGTGACATACACCAAATAATCATCCGCCTCTACTTTACTAAAAGCTTCCTTGATATTCTTCTTGCCATCACCTAAACCAACGACAACAACCTTTTCACAATCCAATTGATTTAGTGTATGAATTGTTGTAATCTTACCAAACTCTAAATCCAATTTTACATTTTTAAAAGCCGCTAAACGCTCAGGTAATGTTTCCCCTCCAAACAATCCAATACAAATATTTTTCATATACTATTTTCCCTCCGTCATTTTCTTTGATTTTTCACCACAAACACGCATAGCCGATTCAACACTCGTTCTAAAGCCTGTTCTTTCCAGCTCGCAAACCGCATCAATCGTTGTTCCACCAGGTGAACAAACCATATCTTTTAAGGTACCTGGATGCATACCTGTTTCTAAGACCATCTTTGCACTTCCCAAAACGGCTTGTGCCGCAAATGTATACGCCTTATTTCGAGGTAAGCCTTGTGCCACAGCTGCATCGGCCATCGCTTCAATAAACATAAATACATAGGCAGGACTTGAACCACTCACACTGGTTACGGCATCCATCATGGTTTCTTCAACCACTTCACATTTGCCAAAACTATTAAAGATAGACTGAACACAAACTTTATCTTCTTCAGTAACCAAATCATCAAACGAAATGGCACTCATCGCAGATAATACCAATGCAGGCGTATTCGGCATTGCCTTAATCACCTTTATATCTTTACCAAAGTATGTCTTCACATCTAAAATGGTTACACCTGCTGCAATATCCACAATAATCACATCGGATTTGACACTGTCCTTGATTGTTTCAATCACCTTTGGATAGTGCTTCGGCTTCACGCTCAACACCAATACATCACTGTTTTGTGCTACTATTTTTTCATCTAAACTCGTTTCGACTCCATACTTTTCATGTAGTACATCTAAATTTTCCTGGTGATGATCACACACCCAAACTGTATTAAATACATGGTTCTGACAGATTCCTTCAATCATGGCTTTACCCATGTTTCCAGCCCCAATAAAACCTATTGTTTCTTTCATAATCCCCTCCTTAAATCGAATATGTCTTTCTTCTTGAAAACTCTTTTTGTTTACCCTCATTCCAATCCTCTAAGTTTCGATAATATCCTGAAACACGAGAATAGATCTCGGTTGATTTGGAACATTTTGGACAAATATCTTGATGACCCAATAGATAGCCATGTTCTTCGCAAACCGAATATGTTGGCGTAATTGTAAACACAGGTACATCGTAGTTTTCATAAATGGTCTTCACAAGTAAAGCCGCCATCTTCCAATCTTCGATTCCATGATCAATAAAGACTGGAAATGAAGTGGCTCCACTATATTGATTTTGAAAATCTTGTTGTATATGTAAAGCTTCAAAGACATCATCCGTACTGGCGACATCTAAATGCGTTGAGTTCGTATAATATCCATGACTTTGAATTTCTGGATACAATTCCTGATCAATTTGGGCAAAATGCGTACATACACTTTCTGCCGGTGTAGCCTCTAAATTAACTTTTTGACTTTGATTTAAAAGTTTGTGATTTAAAAACTCTAACACTTCCATGGAAAAAGTTTGTGCATCCAAATCCATCAAATCCTTCTTTAACCATTTCGCATTCAAACAAGCCTCATTCATACCCACAATACCTAAAGTACCATAGTAATCATTAAAATCCGATATATAGGCCTTGGTATATGGATATAAGCCGGCCTCCAACAATTGATTTAACACTTGTCGCTTGACTTCAAAAGAACGAAGGGCCACATCACTTAAATTATCTAAACGCTTAAAGAAATCTTCCTTACTACTTGAAAGATACGCTAAGCGCACTATGTTTAATGTCACAACCCCCATACTTCCACATAAAGGTTTATAGCCAAAATATCCTTCCACATCTTGTTTTTCTTTTGTCAAAAAATAAGGCGTTCCATATTTGGCACAAGCCTTAAACAACTCTTCTTCGTGCATCCAATCAAAATCTGGATTTAAGTAAAGGGCAATAATTGGAAATTGAAAACCACGACCTGAAATATCTCCCTTATTGATAACTTCAAATAAGGCATCGTGAAGAATCTTCATTTCCTTTTGACAATCTCCATATGTAAAATCACATTCTCGACCGGCTACAATTGCCTTTTTGTTTATAAATTCTTGCGGAACATTCCAATCCAAAGTAATCTGACTAAAAGGAGCTTGGGTACCCCACCTTGAAGGAATATTTATCCCATATATAAAGCTTTCTAGACAATCACTGACCATCTTGACAGATAGCTTGTCCTGATGAATAAAAGGTACGAGTAACGTATCAAAATGTGCGAATGATTGGGCACTGGCCCATTCATTCTGCATGATTCCTAGAAAGTTGACCATCTGGTTACATAACGTTGATAAATGCTTGGCAGGAAGGGATGAAATCATCTTATTCACAGAAGGAAGTCCTTTTAAAATTAGATTTTCTAAAGACCAGCCTGCACTGCATCCCGTCAACATATTGATATTATGAATATATAGATCCCCATTTTTATGTGCGTTGGTAATTTGGGCATCATACACTTCACTCAACCAATAATTCGAAGTGATCATACCTGAATTGGATAAGATCAAACCACCCACAGAATACGTTGCCATGGAGGTTTCATCTTCCAAAGAAATATTATCGTGTAAATACGAATTGACTAAATGAATATATTCATTGGCCGTCGATTGAATCTTACGTACATTTTCTCTTTGTTTACGATATAAAATATATGTCTTTGCGACCGGATAATAGCCAGATTCTGACAACGTTTTTTCAACACTATCCTGAATCATTTCTACACTAATGCGATTGTCTTTAATCTTCGTTTGAAAATCAGCCGTGGCTCTAAGTACCAGTAAGTTGATAATCGCATCGTCTTTTTCCATATGTAAAGAATCAAACGCTTTGGATATGGCCGAAAAGATTTTTGACGAATCAAAACCAACTATGGACCCATCTCTTTTTTCGACTTCGATCATGCTTGATTCCCCCTTATCTTTACATGTTTAACATACTTTTCGAATATCTTTTTATATTTTAAAACAACTTCAAAAATAGGACGATGCAACGAATGATCAATGGTCGTTTCACTATCTTCAAATGGCTGTAAAATCACTGTATCCACGCCTTGGATCCATTGTCCTAATTCTTCTATAGTTGCTTGATTATGCAATTCATCTACCAAAGTTACACAAATGTCATATGGTACAACCGATTGCTTCAACAAATCCAAAGACTTCTCAATATCCTTTAAATCCATATCCTCAACCCCACACGTTTTCGCATAGGCACTCGGAGCATTTTTAATATCTAGACTGACATGATCTACCAATTTTTGTGCAAGGATTGTTTTTAAACGTTCATAGAACATACCATTCGTATGAATCTTAATTTTATAGTTTAAAGTCTTGGCATACTGTAGAAAGGAAACAACCCCCTCATGCATCAAAGGCTCTCCTCCCGATATATAAATGCCATCTAAATCTTTGCGATGACTCTCTAAATATTCATTGATTTTTTCCGTAACGATCGGATACATGTTTTCTTTTAAATACACCAAATCTCTTGAATGACAATACGGACACTTTAAATTACATCCCCCTGTATATAAAGAACAACTCAAATGTGAATCATAATCCGATAAAGATAATTTTTTTAATTTATAAAACTGCAGATTGGTCTGCTCCAAATATGCATAGCTTCTGGCATGATTGGATAAAGTCTGATAAAACGTAGAAAAAACTTCAATCTGCTCTGCCGTTAGATCTTGTGTAATGTGATGCCACCAGTCTCTACGAATCCCATAGATTTCAGATATATGTTTTTTGGTGAGTGCCGTCGTATATAATTCTTTAACACGCTTATCTTTGGCACTTGTTAAGATGGAAACATAACCCAACGTATTCAATTTTTGAACATTTTTTGTGACCGTACCCTTGTCATATCCACCAACCTGTACGATTTGTTGGAGGGAAATACCTTCATTCTCATAGATTTCAATCAAGATTGGAAGCTGGGCATAACTCAAATTCAAATCTTGCAGCATCTTATCATAATATTTCTGTGTACTTCGATAGAGGATACTTGAATCCATCAATAAATCATTTTGTTTTTCCATACAAGTATTATAAGGTATTTTCATAAAGAAAAAAAGGACCGAAGTCCTTTTGAGATTATTGTGGTTTTGCGTCGAAATGTTCATCACGAACTACAACGTCGTGAGCTCCACCTTCGACAATACTTGTACTTGATACTAATGTAACCTTCGCATCTTTTTGAAGTTCAGGTATTGTTAAGCATCCACAGTTACACATTGTATGACGAATCTTAGATAAAGATAGACCTACATTGTCTCTTAAGCTACCTGCATAAGGAACATATGAATCAACACCTTCTACGAAAGACATTTTCTTGTCTCCACCAACATCATATCTTTGCCAGTTACGAGCACGAGCACTACCTTCGCCCCAGTACTCCTTCATGTAATTTCCGTTTACACTTACAATCTTATTTGGAGCTTCTTTGAAACGAGCAAAGTAACGACCCAACATAACGAAGTCAGCACCAAATGCCAATGCTAATGTGATGTGGTAATCATGTACAATACCACCATCTGAACAAATTGGAACATAGATTCCAGTTTCTTCAAAGTATTCATCACGAGCTTTCGCAACATCAATTGTAGCTGTAGCTTGTCCACGACCAATACCTTTTTGTTCACGAGTGATACAGATAGAACCTCCACCGATTCCAATCTTAATAAAGTCAGCTCCTGCATCCGCTAAGAAACGGAAACCATCTCCATCTACAACGTTACCAGCTCCAACTTTTACGCTGTCACCATAGTGTTCACGGATCCATTTAATTGTTTCAGCTTGCCATGCAGAATATCCTTCACTTGAATCAATACATAAAACATCTACACCAGCTTCTACTAAAGCAGGTACACGAGTCGCATAGTCACGTGTATTGATACCAGCACCTACAATGTAGCGCTTTTTATCATCCAATAATTCATTTGGATTATCTTTGTGTGATTCATAGTCTTTTCTGAACACGAATGCCTTTAAGTGTTGTTCTTTATCAACAATAGGCAACTGATTTAATTTGTGTTCCCAGATTAAATCGTTTGCCTCAGACAATGTAATATCTTCATCTCCGACGATCAATTTTTCAAATGGTGTCATAAATTCCTTAACCAAGATCGAATGATCCATACGACTTTCGCGATAATCACGACTTGTTACGATACCTACTAATTTACCATCTGCTTGACCATTGTCAGTAACAGCCATTGTTGAGTGTCCTGTCTTAGTACGAAGAGCAATTACATCCTCTAATGTTGCTTCAGGGCTAATATTTGAATCGCTGCCAACAAATCCAGCCTTAGTCGATTTTACTTTACGAACCATAGCGGCTTGAGACTCAATTGTTTGACTACCGTAAATAAAACTTACTCCACCCTCACGTGCAAGTGCACAAGCCATTTCTTCACCGCTAACAGCCTGCATTACAGCACTTACCATTGGAATATTTAAAGATAGTGCAGGTTCTTCACCTTTTTTGAATTTTACTAAAGGCGTTTTCAAACTCACCTTATCCGGTGTACAATCCGGACCTGTGTAACCAGGAATCAATAAATACTCACTGAACGTTCTAGATGGTTCTTCAAAAAATTTTGCCATTGTTTATCTCCTTCTCAATTTAACCTATATTATATGTTTTGAGTTCTACGCCGTCAAGCCAAATTGACAAACGACGACACTAAATGATGCAATATGAATATCCTGCGTTTCTAGCGCATTGCTATTACCATCATCAAACAAGACTCTAGCTTCTTGGTCCAAATGATAATCATAAGGAATGTTCGTTGGATTAAAGAAAGCTACACAATGATCATCCCCTTTTTGGCAAGAATAGACTAAGACTTGATCATAGATCGAATCAAATTGAACACCTTTTTCGATGTCTTCAACCGTGCTCAATCTAAAACAAGGATGTTCTTTACGAAGCTGGATCAATTCCTTTGTACGCTCTACAATTTCAATATGATGATCCCTTCTTTGATAATCAACACGATTGTAGTTATCCGAACGATTGTATGTATTCCCTAAACCTTGTTTAGTGCGACCAAACTCTTGACCACAATGAATAAATGGAACCCCTTGTGCAAGTAATACCATCGCATTGGCCATAATCTGTCGTTTTTCTCTTAAATCACGACTCTCCCCATGACAACATACTCTGTTTTTATCCCATAACGTATGATTATCATGACACTCTACATAGTTAATGACTTTCGCTGGACTATCAAACACATGGTCCATACAGCTTGCGGCCATTACACATTTTACTTGATAGAATAAATCGGCTTGTCCTGACGCAAAGCCTTTTCGTGAAAGCTCATCATTCGATCCACGAACCACTTCACGGAAACGATCCGAGAAATGACCAACATGTGGCATCTTAGCTTGATTCAGTTGCGAAGCACGAATCTCTTCCGCCACAAAGCTTGGCATATTCCAGCCTTCCCCATAAATCATAAAATCCGGTTTCAATTTTTTACATTCTTCACTAATTTCATTCATTAAGTTATAATCTAGAATTCCCATTAAATCAAAACGGAAACCATCCACATCAAATAAATCAATGATCTTCTTACAAGTTTCTAAAAAATATTTACGCGCCATATATTGCTGTGTATCAATATCATTGCCACAGAAACTTCCATTCGAAAATTCACCTTCACGATTCATTAAGAAATAATAATCGGGCACCATATTTTCTAACGCAAAATTTTCTTTGACATACACATGATTAAACACTAAATCCAAATTCACTCGAATGCCTGCCTTGTGGCAATCATGCACCAAATTCGCAAACTCCTCGATACGTAACTTCGCATTCTTTGGATCTAGTGAATAGGCCCCTTCCAAACAACGATATTGTACAGGATCATAGCCCCAGTTATAGAAAATATTTGGATACACTTCATCCACACTGCCAAAGTCAAATACAGGCATCAATTGTACGTGTGTCACACCTAATGATTTTAAATAACTAAAACCCGTATTGTGTGCTTTTGTGATTTCATTTTCTTCCGTAAAGCCCACAAATTTTTTTGGATGACTCACACCAATTCCAGTTTGACTTGTCATATCACGAATACTTGCCTCATATATAATCGCATCGCATTCACTATCCATTGGCTTCAATTTGACTTTTTTTGGAAGTTTTAAACTCTTAGGATCTACAATCACACTGTATTGGCCATTCGGACCACTAAAACAAGTATAAGGATCTGTTACCCCTTTATATTCTCCATTCACACGTACTAAGTAAGAATAGTGAACTCCATTTAAATCTTTATTGACAGTAAGCGAGAAAACCCCTTTATCCTGTCGAGCCATCGATTCAACGATTTTCTTACCATTTAAAACATAGCCTACATTCACAGCTAATGCGGTGGGTGCCCATACTTTAAAGGTTGTCTTTTCCGGTGTATATGTAACTCCTAGATCCTCTTTTTCATACATGTACTCTTTCGCAAAACGCTCTGTTTTGACAATATGAGAGTATTTGGCAACACAAGTTTTACAATGTTCATCATACACAGTGTATTCTTGACCCATTTGCAGATTCCCGTTTAAAGACAATGAATAATGCGTATATCCATTGTATAGATCACTTTGAGACTGAATCGTCAACGGAATAATACGATCCTTTGTATCTTTCATATGGAAAATACGACTTTTTCCACCAAAAAAATTTTTGGACATATAAACATCCAAACAATTGTAATCATCTAAATAAGCTTCATATGGCTCCTTCATTCGCATATGTAGTATTCCTCATTTCCTTTTATTTTACGTATCTATTGTAACATGTATACAGACAATTTTTTAAAAAAATGTTAAACTACTTCATAGAGGTGAACAAAATGAGTACATATCGTATAGAAGAAGATTGCTTAGGACAAATCAAAGTCGAAGCTGACAAATATTGGAAATCCCAAACCCAAAGAAGTTTAGAGAATTTTAAGATTGGACAGGAATTAATGCCTGCGTCTTTGATTCATAGTTTTGCGATATTGAAAGAAGCATGTGCCAAGGCCAACCTTCATTTCAATAAAATTACTGAAAAGCAATGTGAAGCCATTGTCGAAATCTGTCAAAGAATCGAAAACGGACAATATTTAGACCAGTTCCCTTTACATGTCTGGCAAACAGGTTCTGGAACACAAACCAATATGAATGCCAATGAAGTCATTTCCATGTTAGGAAATGAATACGCAAAGGAAAATATTCTCCATCCAAACGATACGGTTAACGCATCCCAAAGTTCAAATGATACGTTCCCGGCTGCGTTACATATCATGGTGGCACAAAAAATCAATGCTGAGCTACTTCCACAATTGGATTTAATGATTCATCAAATCAAAAAACTAGAAGAAGAAAACGAAGGCATTATTAAAATTGGTAGGACTCATCTTCAAGATGCCACTCCATTATATTTCTCACAAGAATTAAGTGGATACCGTTCTATGATTGAGCATAGTAAAGCTCAAATTATTGATAGCTTAAAATATGTGTATGAACTAGCTTGTGGTGCAACCGCTGTAGGTACAGGCATCAACTGTCCAAAAGGTTTTGATGAAATCGTCACAAAGATCATTTCTGAAAAGACACATCTTCCTTTTGTACCAGATTCAAATAAATTCCATGCTCTAACAAGTAAGGATGCCATGGTATATACAAGTGGGGCTTTAAAAGGTCTTGCCTCTAACTGCATGAAGATTGCGAATGACATAAGATGGCTTGCGAGTGGCCCAAGAAGTGGCATTCATGAAATTGATATTCCAAGCAATGAGCCAGGATCTAGTATTATGCCAGGTAAAGTCAATCCAACTCAATGTGAAGCCTTAACTATGGTTGCCGTACAGGTCATGGGAAATGATACGGCGATTGGTATTGGGGCAAGCCAAGGAAACTTTGAATTAAATGTCTTTATGCCATTGATTGCCTACAATATGGATCAGAGCATTCAATTATTAAGTGATGCGATTCACTCATTCACCATCCATTGTTTAGATGGTTTAAAGGCCAATAAAGAAACTATGGATAAAAACTTACATAACTCATTAATGTTAGTCACTTGTTTAAATCCAGTGATTGGCTATGAAAAAGCAGGACATGCAAGCCAACATGCCTTCAAAAATAACTTAACTTTAAAAGAAGCCATTTTAGATTTGGGTTATTTGACAAGTGAAGAATTCGATTTGTATGTGCAACCCGAAAAAATGATTCATAAATAGAAAAAAAGGTATTTATTCCTACATGATAGGACTAAATACCTTTAATATATTTCGATATACTTTCACAGCTGGATTTGTGTTTACACATTCCTCTAATGAAACTTCATGTGAGACTTTGAATATTTCTTCAAAGTCATTTTTTATATCTGTTAAACAAGCAGTTTCATGCATCCATACACCACATTCATAATGTTGATAATACGATCTAAAATCCATATTCACTGTGCCTACTAAAGCACTCGAATCATCAACGATACAAACTTTGCCATGAATAAATCCAGGTGTATATTCGTAAATTTTGACACCTGCTTTGATCAACGTATCAAAGTTGCCTTTTGTGACTTCATATACCATCTTTTTATCCGGAATTCCAGGAACAACAATTCGTACATCTACACCATTGGATACAGCGAGTTTTAGAGATGAAATCATTTCTGAATCCAAAATTAAATAGGGCGTTGTGATCCAACAATAGTCTTTGGCACAACCAAGCATATTCAAATGCATATTTAAACTTGTGTTATTTTCATCCGTTGGAGAATCCGAAAATGGAATGATATATCCAGGATTCTTTAATGATGAAAAGACTTCACGATTTTGAATAAAACGCGAATACGATGTATATTCACTGGCTTGATAGTTCCAAATCTGTAAGAAGGAAATGGTAAACATTTCAACACCAGCTCCCTTGATCATACAACCCATATCTTTCCAATGCCCAAAACGTTTCTTCGTGTTGATATATTCATCGGAAATGTTGCAACCTCCTGTAAAGGCCACCTTACCATCAATGACTAGAATCTTCCTATGATCTCGATTGTTCATTGCCATGGCCAATTGAGGTCGTAATGGATTAAAGGCATGTGTTTTAATGCCACGCACATTCAACCATTTCGCATAATCTCTAGGTAAATAGGTCAAAGATCCCATATCATCATAAATAACACGAACATCTACGCCCATAGCGGCTTTATCCATTAAGATCTGTAGAATGGTATTCCACATAACACCTTTATTGATAATAAAGAATTCCATAAAGATAAAATCTTCGGCTTTAATTAATTCTTGAATAAAAGCCTGATATTGTTCTTCACCAGAAGGAAAATAAGTTAACAAACAATTGTCATAAACTGGAAAATATCCATTTGTCCATGCCATGGATGTCATTTTGTCTAAGACATAGTCATCTTCATGAAGATCACTTAAAATTTCAATGTTTTGAAGAGCATACTTTTTATAGTCTGAATATGCCTGTCTATCTTTGATCATTAAAGCCTTTGGAATCTTACGATTTCCAAGTAATAAATAAACAACGCCTCCAAAGATTGGAAAAGACATAATCAATAAAACCCATAATAATTTAGAACTGGAATCCGAATCACGATTGATAATATGCATACAGACGCAAAGACTAAATATAATCAAGATATAGTAAACAATAAAGAATCTTTGACTAAAATAGCTCACCAAAAAGAACAGTGTTAAAAATTGGAGTAACACAGCTAAGATGATATAGATAGGTTTTGATTTACAATATTTCAAAATTTTATGCATATTGGTATTATACGCTAGAAAAGCGTAAAAAAAAAGCAGACAATCCACTGCATTTTTGTAAAAAAAAGGACCCGGCAGCTAGCTATCTTCGCAGGGGCAAGCCCAACTATTGTCGCCGTGAAAGTGCTTAACTTCT
>ENA-OQIH01000674-OQIH01000674.1-human-gut-metagenome-genome-assembly--contig:-NODE-674-length-22082-cov-4.781459_pt1 | contig 22082 bp, 14 predicted proteins | sample MGYA00242575_ERZ504740 | MGnify/ENA primary metagenome ERZ504740 (study PRJEB26092, sample SAMD00036192) | human gut metagenome | host: Homo sapiens | study: EMG produced TPA metagenomics assembly of...
CCCCGCCGCCCCCCAAATGGAAAAGCATGGGGGGGAGCCCTTTCTCGGCAACCTGAACCGGGATATTCGAGCCGCTAACAGCCTGATGCAGTCCATCCGCAGTGCCATCCGTGGTCTGCAACGCTGGATCGCAGATCTGAATGAAAAGAAGCAGCTTCTTCTGGACGCTCTGGAAAAGTCGAAGGAACCCACGCTGTCCGACCTGCTGGTGGATTATTTCAACCTCCGCAATGAGCAGCGCAGCGATTGGTCGAGCAAGGCGCAGATAAAATGTACTGCCCGTGACCTTGCCGAAGTCATGCAGGCAGTCGATTATCTGAAAGCTCACTCCTTGAACACGGTCGAGGACTTGAACGCCGCAATCAAAGACCTGAGCCAGACCGCCGCCCCTCTCCGCAAGCAGTTGAAGCAGAACGAGAACCGGATGCGTTCGATTGCTCAAATCAAGGACGCTACGGCCATCCATCTCATCAATGGGGACAGGTTTTTGCATTTGCGGGAAAACGGTGCCGGGGTCGGCTTTGCCACCTACGACTGCGCGAACGGTGCGCCGCTGGAAAGCGGTCAGATTTCCAAGCAAAATCTGCCGCCGGATGACCGCAACGCCATTCCTGCCGCCCGGAACTGGTATCTGTTTGAGCTTTCCAGTGATGATCGCAAGGCGATTCAGGAGGTCAGCTTGCAGCACCTCGACACCATCCCGCAGTCCGGCGTCCGCAGGCGGCGCATCTGGGATGACCCCACGATTCCCAGAGATGATGTCCGGTTCATCAACAGCCATTACGATGATCTCTACCGGGTGCCGAATCATGGCGTGATTCAGGTTGACCGTTCCGATGGCAGCAGTTACACGGCACGGGTCGAGCATCTGGACGATTATCATTTTGATCTGGGCGAGTACGGAAACGTCTATCATATCGCCCAGTTTGGCGAGATGATGGAGCGTAACAGTTCGACCGCCTATCCTGAGATCCAGACGCAGGACGAGCAAGGCGCATGGGAGCTGGGCGGCAAGGGCTATCTTGCTGTCCAGTCCTGCGAGGATGGCTGGGATTATACTCTCTATCACAGCGATTATTCTGTGATAGATGGTGGACAGATTGACGCACCTGAATTGACGATTCAGGAAGTCCGGGAGCAGATTCTGGAAGCGCACCACATGGAAAAGGGGCGGCGGCTGTTACAGGACTATGATGCAGTCATGGATAAGGTTGCTGAAGCCGAAGAACTGGGGCTGAACAGCCGCCCTTCCACGCTGGAAAAGCTGGCAGAGCTGGCGGGTGCAAGAGAAAAATGTGATGCCCCGGAGTGCAATCCCACCGTCTGCCGGAAAGCGAGGGATGCCCATGAACTTTGACCATGAGGAACTGATGCTGATGATGCTCTACAACACCGGCACCCGGCTGGGGCTTATCCACGAACTGCGGCTCATGCAGTGCTACCTGATGCCGGATGAAAATGCCCTGCGGAAACTGTCGGAGGGTGTTATCGAGAAGCTGAAACTGCTGACCGATGCAGAGTTTGCCGAGCTGGAATTTCCCCCGGACTGATCTTTGCCGCCTGCGGGCGGCGTACATAAGAGCTTTCGCATCCTGCAAAGGTATGATATACTGAAGCTGACAGCTTTCAGGTCGCAGATAAAAGATAAGAGGTGCTTTTTATGGCAGGTTTGAAGGGAAAGACCGGTATCGTCACCGGCGGCAGCAGCGGAATCGGTTTCCAGATCGCAAATGTGCTGGCTCAGGCCGGAGCGACAGTTTATGTCATCAGCCGCACCGGCAAGCCCAAAGAGGGGGTAGGCGAAAGTGCACCGGGCGTTGTCCATCTGCAGGGGGACATCGGCAATGCAGAAGCTATGAAAACACTGGTGGCGGAGCTGGCCGCAAAGCATAACGACTGTCTGGATTTTCTGGTAAACAACGCAGGCGTCAGCTATAAATGCCGGGCCGAGGACTTTCCCATGGAGCAGTTTGACAATATCATGAATGTGAATGTCAAATATCTGTTCCAGATGAGTGTGATTTGCTACCCCTATCTGAAGAAAAGTGCGGACAAGGGTCGCATCATCAACATCACCAGCATGAGCGCCCATCTGGGCTTCAGCGAGGTGGTGCCGTACTGTGCCAGCAAGGGCGCTGTGCTGGCGATGACCCGCGCTCTGGCCGTGGAGTGGGCGCAGGACAACATCACCGTCAACAGCATTGCGCCGGGGTGGTTCCGCAGCAAAATGAACGAGCAGGTAGTGGACGCAGCCCGGGAGCAGAAAATTCTGAACCGGATGCCGCTGCACGCCTACGGTGACACCCGCGACTTGGGTAAGATGACCGAGTTCCTGGTGGGCGATGGTGCCGCTTATATCACCGGACAGGATTTTGCTGTGGATGGCGGCGCACTGGCTTTCGGTTATTGAGAGGAGCTTCTCTGCAATTTTTCGGCAGCTTCGCTCGTATTCCAGATAAAGGAACCGAATTTCGTTGGCATAACAGAGGAACCATTATGGCAATCTTTGAAAAGACCATCCGAAACAAAAACTTTGACAAGCTGCTTCGGAAGCTGGAACAAGAAATCCCGGACAGCAGTTGGTCGGCAGATTTAGAGGCAGGCAGTGATTTCAAAGAGGGCGATGCCCGGTGCAGTGTCCGTGTATTTGAGCGGTACAGCATGATGGGCGGCAACCGCCTGAGCCTGACGTTGACCATGTTCCAGAATGGGGACAGCCCCATCCGGCTGTCTGCCATCACCGCAGGAGGCAGTCAAGCGGTGTTCTTCAAGGTGAACACCCTCGGAGAAGAATCTTTTCTGGACGATGTGAAGTGCCTGCTGGAAGAAATTTTGGAGGAATAAGATGTTTTACGCTGGATTTGATATGCTGTTCAGCATTCTGTTTCCCATCCTGTTCCTTGTGGTTTTGGGTATGATCCTATACACCATCATCGGAAATATCAGCACATGGAATAAAAACAACCATTCGCCGCGGCTGACTGTTCCGGCAACGGTTGTGGCAAAGCGAACGGAAGTTTCTCGCCACCATACAGACGATACGATGGCGCATACGTTCACGACCTATTATGTGACCTTTCAGGTAGAGAGCGGCGACCGCATGGAGCTTACCGTAAGTGGTTCGGACTACGGAATGCTTGTGGAGGGCGACATTGGAAAGCTGAGTTTTCAGGGCACCCGCTATCTTGGGTTTGAGCGGAACTAAGCGTTCTCCCACATTATATAGTATGGAGTGCTGTATGAATGATCTGTTTATCCAAGGGCTGACCATCGACTGGAACAGAGTTCGCCCATACAATTATGTTCGTCAGATTCCTGCCATCAGCGGAATCGACACTTTTACATTCCATAAGCCCATTACGTTCTTTGTTGGCGAAAATGGAAGCGGAAAATCTACGCTTCTGGAAGCAATCGCTGTTGCTTACGGCTTCAACGCAGAGGGTGGAACGAAGAACTATTCATTTTCCACATACAACTCCCATTCGGAACTATGTGAGGCTATGACGATTTCCAAGGGGTATCGCAGACCAAAGTTCGGGTATTTTCTCCGAGCAGAGAGTTTCTATAATGTAGCCACCAAGGAAATCGACTATTCCGATGACGATCATCCCTCCAAAGGCTATCACCAAAAATCACACGGTGAAAGTTTCCTCGCCATTGTGCAGGACTACATGGGTGCAGATGGAGTCTATATTTTTGACGAGCCGGAAGCCGCTTTATCCCCGCAGCGGCAGCTCACGTTACTGATCAACATTTATCGGTGTGCCCAAGAAGGGGCGCAATTCATTATCGTATCACATTCACCCATTCTCCTCGGAATGCCTGATGCTGAGATTTTTAGCTTCGACAATGGCACGATTCATCCTTGTCAGTATGAAGATACGGACAGCTACGTTATCACCAAAACATTTGTAAATAATCGGCAGCATTTTTTGAACCAGCTTCTGAACGAAGAAACGTAATGCCGGGAAAGGACATTCCATATGAATGATTCTACGTTGAAAGAGCTTTGGCAGCAGGTCGCTGAAAAGAAAAGCTGCGAAGCAAAGCAGAAAGAACTGACCGCCCAGAGAGATACGCTTGCTGACCGCCTGAAAAAGCTGGAAAAATCCAAGCTGGCAGAGCAGGCTGATGTGGACCGTCTGGAGGGACACAGCCTTGCCGCATTTTTCTATCAGGTCATCGGAAAGATGGATGAAAAGCTGGACAAAGAACGGCAGGAAGCCTATGCAGCCCGTGTCAAGTACGATGCGGCTCTCCATGACCTTTCTTCCGTTGATGCTGATTTAGCACAAATTCAAAATAGGTTGGCACGGCTGTCCGATTGCGAAAGGCAGTATCAAGCTGCTCTTTCCGAAAAAATCAAAAGCATCAAAGCATCTGCCCACCCTGCCGCACAGCTGGTTGCGGAAAGTGAAAGCCGCATTGCCGCACTGAAAGTCCAAAAACGGGAGCTGCTGGAGGCCATCAACGCCGGAAAGACTGCCTTGCACACGGTCAATGAAGTTCTGGAAACGCTGGATGATCTACGCTCAGCGACCCGATGCCACAGCCTGCGCCGATTACGACATCTGGAACAACCGCATGAACCGGTATGTCCGGCGTGGCTCCAAGGGCATCGCCCTGTTGGACGAATCCAGCGGATACCCGCGTCTGCACTATGTGTTTGATGTGTCGGACACCGGAGTACGGCGCAATTCTCGCGACCCGGAACGATGGGAAATGAATGACGACCTTTTCAAGCCGGTGTCTGAGATGCTGACCGCAGAATACGGCATCAGCCATGAACGGCTCAGCCAGCAGCTCGTAAATATTGCGGAGAAGCTGGTTAACGATTATTGGGACAACAACAGCGGCGACATCCTCAACATCGTTGACGGCTCTTTCTTTGATGATTATGATAGTAGTGGAAAGGAACTTCAGTTCAAGGCCGCTGCGACAATGAGCGTCACCTACACTCTATTAGAACGATGCGGGTTTGAACCGGAAGGCTACTTTGACAAGGATGACTTTCAGGCCATCCACACCTTTTCCACACCCGATGCAGTCTATGCGCTGGGTGCCGCTACCAGCGACATCAGCCGCGAGGTCTTACGCAAAATCGAGCGGACGGTGAAAACCACGACCCGCCGCCGAAACGTAGAAAGGATGGAAGAATATGAGCAGCAGTCTGAATTACACGAAGATCGGGGATTACCAGCTCCCGAACCTGACCCTCAGCCAGCCGAAGACCCCGCTGGGCAAGTACGGCAGGATGCGCCGGAATTACCTGAAGCAGTATCGCCCGGTACTGTACAATTCGATGCTCCTGAACGGGACGCTGTACCCGCATCTGATGGAACTGGAGCAGACGGCAGAGAACCGGATGCAGCAGACCATGGCGCAGCTTCTGAAACAGAACCCGGCCCCGGACAAGGAGCAGAATCAGATGGCATGGGTGCAGCACATGAACAGCCTGAAAACGCAGGCAGAGGAAATGGTGATGACGGAGCTGATCTACAGCTAAGTTTTCTGGATGCGAACATCCCCACCGAAGCCCAGCAAATCGAAAAAATCGACCGAGCGGAGAGCGAAAAAACGCCCTCCGCTTTTGTTTTGTCGCAGGCTGAAATTGAGAACGAGCTGCGGCGGCATGGTTCAGGGTTTGCAGGCGGCAAACAGCGCATTATGGCGCTGTACCAGACCCAGCCTGACCGCAAACTCCGTGCCAAAGCACTGGCAAAGGAGTACGGCATTGGTGGGCACTCCCACGATTTTCTGGACGGAAGCCGGGGTTTTGTGAACCACGACCGGAAGGGATTGGAATTTGACCATTACCCCGACCACCAGAAAATCACCCTGAAATGGGCGCAGGTGGAAAAGTATATCGACCTGATGATCCAATCCGACCGCTACCTGACCGATGAGGAAAAAGAGCAGCGTACCACTGTACAGGAAGAAAACGGCTACAAAGTCGGTGACGATGTAATGGTTGATTTGCCCACTGGAACCATCGAGGGCACCATTGGCTATATCGGCGAAACGGATGTTCGCATCGACACCAGCGCACACGGACAGTCGTGGGATAACGAAGTTATCAACAAACGACAATTCGAGGACGGTCTGCGGCAGAATGAACCTAGCCAGCGTGTGGATGAAATGCTGGAGCAGGCAGAAACCATCTACAAGGAATCCGAGGTGCCGGAATATGAGCGTTTTTCTGTCCGCGAAGTGGTCGGAGGTACGTCCCAGCTTTTTGCTATCTGGGATGATCTCAATGAGGGCTACTATGCAAATGATAACGGAATGGCGCAATTTACAGACAAGGAGCAGGCCGAATCCTATTGCACCGCTTTGAAAAAAGAGACGGATGAACGAACCGCCGCCGATTGGCTTGCAGTGGAAAAGGCAAAGTTTTTGGCAGAAAATGAACCTGTTCCCGCTCTCCCAAAAGAGCGTAATTACCGTGTGGGCGATACAATCCGTCTGGACGGTAAGGATTTTACGGTCGAAACTGTCGGAACTCTGAACATCCAGCTTCGTGACCCGGATGAGGTCTATCCGGTTGCCCGCTCGGAAAGCAAGGAAAATCTGGAACGGCTGCTGCGCCAGCCGGGCAACATCCATCTGCACAACCTGACGGTCAATCTCACTCCTGCGCATGAGCCGGACGAGGACAAACCGCCGCTTACGGACGAAGAACTGGACGAACTCCCCATCTCTACTGTGATGGACGGAAAAGTGCAGACCTTCCCGGATGCCGCTGCCTTGGATGAAGCTCTGAATGCTGAACCTGCGCCGGAGCCTGCTGGGAACTTCCGCATCACGGACGACCATCTGGGCGAGGGCGGCGCAAAGCAGAAATATGCCCGGAACATTGAAGCCATCCGCACTCTGTTCAAGCTGGAACGGGAGCACCGGGGGGCCACCCCTGAAGAACAGCAGGTGCTTTCCCAGTATGTGGGCTGGGGCGGTCTTGCAGATGCTTTTGACCCCAACAAGGACGGCTGGGCAAAAGAGTACACTGAACTGAAAGGGCTGCTCTCCGAGGATGAGTATGCTGCTGCCCGTTCCAGCACCCTGAACGCCCACTACACCAGCCCCACCGTTATCCGTGGCATCTACGATGCCGTGGAGCGCATGGGTTTCCGCAGCGGCAACATCTTGGAGCCGTCCATGGGCGTGGGCAACTTCTTTGGAATGCTGCCGGACAGCATGGCAGACAGTCGGCTGTATGGCGTGGAACTGGACAGCATCACCGGGCGCATTGCCAAGATGCTGTATCCGCAGGCTGACATTACCGTAGCCGGTTTTGAGACCACCGACCGACGTGATTTTTATGACCTCGCTGTCGGCAACGTGCCTTTCGGTCAGTACAAGGTCAACGATAAGGCGTACAACAAGCTAGGATTCAGCATCAAGAAAATCCAGAAAGACTTGGAAGCCAAGCAGAAAGAGCTGGACGACCTGAAAGCCGAAACCATTCTGGTCATTCGGGGCGTAAGTGCCTTGGACAAAGAACTGCTGGGTACACTGGTAGCCGAGGCGAGAGAGGCTTTGGAAACCCTGGAAAAGCAGCTCGTGCAGGCACAGGAAGAATACGAAGAAGCCACCAAAACAGCAAAGCGTAGCAACTACATCTGCAACGAGCTGTTTACATGGGCGGATGTGTATGACACTGCCAATCACGATGAACGCCGTGCCATCTTGCAGCAATTCATCAAGGAGATTCGCGTCCGAAAAGACTATGAGATCTCAATTACCCTGAACGCCAGCTTCAGCCAAGTGGAACAGCTCAAGGCTGTATCAACCTACGATGGTGCGGATATTTTTGAAGAAATTTCCGAGAAGGGGGCATAAAAGCGATGCGATTGCCCGCAGAACTCTGCAAAATGCAAAGAAAGAAGCGTGAAACCGATGGATTTTCAAAAAGTACATTGATGCCCCCACCCGGTTCGCATCCGACTTCAGGGTTCGGAGCCCGGCACGGTCTGCCAAAGTTTTTTAGGCATAAAAAACGCCGCATCGTACAAAACGATGCGGCAAATTGGTGGACCTAGAGGGATTCGAACCCTTGACCTCTCGGATGCGAACCGAACGCTCTCCCAGCTGAGCTATAGGCCCATATTTAGGGGTGTGACACGGTTGGGCGACCAACCGACATACTCCCCATTTGAATGCCCACAACTCCGTGGGGCACAAAAGCGATACGCTTGCACTCCCAGCTGAGCTATAGGCCCATATTTGTTTTTCAGAACGAGAACAGTGTAACTCTTTTAGAAAGATTTGTCAAGGACTTTTCACCCGGGCGGCCTGCGGGGAATGGCCGGGTGGATCTGCCGTTTCTTAAAAAACGGCAGATCCTTTATAGCAGTTTGCGTTTTTAATGCACAAGCAACAGCCGCAAACTGCATATCGCAAAGATGCCGTTTTGACCGGCACTATTTTTGAAAATTGCGATAGTAAAAATAACAGTGGCTCTCAGAGAAAAAGCGTGCTACAATAATGCTGAGACTTCTGTACATAAAAAGTCTATCACCCAAAGTCAGGAGGACAACGGTTATGGAATTTACTAAGGTCGTTGCAGAGCGTTATTCCTGCAAGAATTTCAGCACACGTAAGGTAGAAGCCGAGAAGCTGACGGAGATCCTGGAAGCGGGGCGGCTGGCCCCGACCGCCAAGAATTTTCAGGAGCAGCGCATCTATGTGCTGCAGTCGGAAGAAAGCCTGGCAAAGCTCGACAAGGTGACGCCCTGCCGCTATGGCGCGCCTACCTGCCTCGTCGTGGCCTTCGATAAAAATAACGTCTTTACTTATCCCGGCGGAAAGCGGGACTCCGGCGTGGAGGATGCCGCCATCGTGGCGACCCACCTGATGCTGGCCGCCGCCAACGCAGGTGTGGACAGCTGCTGGCTCAACTTCTTCGACCCGGATGAGCTGGCCAAGGAGCTGGGCCTGCCGGAAAATGAAGAGGTCCTGATGATCCTCGACCTCGGCTATGCCGCAGAAGGCGCAGGGCCGCTGGCAAACCACGGCTCGAGAAAGCCCTTGTCCGCGACGGTCGCATACCTGTAATACCAAAAAACACCCGGAGATGCTTCCGGGTGTTTTTGCGTTATTGTCCGACGATACGCCAGTGTTCGGGCTTGTTGTGATCGGTGGTCACGCCGTCGTCGGTATACATCCGGTAGGGCGCAGGCTGGCCGTCGGGCGCGAAGCGCCAGAAGGTGAGGGCCGTATCGTTCAGCTGGGCGGTGTTGGCGGCGGGCTGTGCCACCGGTACGGTGTGGCCCGGACGGATGAAGAGCAGCACCTCGTCAAGTTCGCAGGGCAGATAGTGCCGCCCGGCGGGCAGAACTTCCTCGTCGTAGTCGGAGACGCTGCGCAGACGCAGCATCTTCATCGCCTCAGGCAGATAGACCGTCCGGCCATGGGCGTTCTGGGTGTGGACGGGTGCGACCATCAGGCCCTCGCCAAGAAGCAGCTGGTCGTCCACCTCCCGGGCGTCGGGGTCGGCAGGGTAGTCAAAAGCCAAAGGCCGGAAGTAAGGTGCGTCCTCAAGCGCGGCTTTCATGAACTCACTGTAGAGGTAGGGCAGGAGGGCGTACCGCAGATCCAGCATATTGCGGATGGCAGGCAGAACGTCGGTAAAGCGGTAAAATTCCTGCTCTCGGCTCTCGGCGTCGGCGTGGTTGCGCATGAGAGGGGGGAACAGTCCGAACTCGAGCCAACGAAGCGCTAAATCGGGGGTGGTGTCCTCACTGAAACCGCAGAGGTCGGCACCGCTGTATAGGAAGCCGCACATCTGGACGGCAGGCATCATCTGGATGTTGGCCAGCAGCTGGCTCCACGAGGAGTGATTATCGCCCAGCCAGATCCCGCCCCAACGGTGGGCGCCGATGATGCTGCTGCTGCGGCAGTAGAGCAGAGTGCGCTGGCCGGGACGCAGGGTCTGGAACGCCTCGCCGGCAGCCCGGGTCATGCAGCCGCCGTAGAGGTTGTGGACGCGGTCGTGGCGCACCCGCCCGGCAGCGGTATCGTGGTAGAAACTGCGGTAGTCCTCGGGGGCATTCATCAGGCTCATCACCGAGCGCACCAGCCCGAAGAAATCGTTCTGGTCGAGGTTATCCTTCCGGCTCAGGGCGGCGGCATTCTCGAAGAAGGCTTTCAGCCGCTCAGGGGAGTAGAAGAGGGCGGGCTCGTTCATATCGTTCCAGAAGCCCTCGATGCCGAGGTCGGTGAGCATCTTATACTGTTTGCCAAACCACGCCCGGGCCTCGGGACGGAGAAAGTCGGTGAAGTAGGCCCTGCCGGGCCAGACCGCCGCCACAAAGGGCGTGCCGTCTTCTTTGGTGCAGAAATAGCCCTTCTCGAGGCCCTCGCGGCAGACGGGGTCATTGTCGTCGCAGCGGATGCCTGCGTCGATGATGGGGACGAGCCGGATGCCCTCGGCTTTCAGGTCGGCGGCAAGTTTGCCGAGGTCGGGGAAGCGGGCCTTGTCGATGGTAAAATCAGCGTAGGACTGCATGTAATCAATATCCATGCAGATCATGTCCAGCGGCAGGCCGTTGGCCTTGTACTGCGCGGCCACCTCCCGGATGTCGGCCTCCGTCTTGTAGCCGAAGCGGCTCTGGGCCAGACCGAACGCCCACTTGGGCGGGATATAGCTGGGGCCGATGAGCTGCCGGAATTCCTTTGCGACCTCTGCCGCTGTAGGGGCTGTGATGAGGTAGAGCGCATAGTTCGGCTCTGCCGTGGCAAAGCGGAGGGTGTCGTGACGGGTATAGCCGATGTCGTAGCTCACTTTGCCCGGGAAATCGATGAAGATGCCGATGCATCCGCTGCCGTCGGCAGGGGAGATGAGCAGGAAATTGTGGGCGGCATAGTAGGAAAGCCGGTTTTCGCCGTGCTCACTTTCGTCGGTGTTGTTCGTCTCGTAGTGCCAGCCGCGCTTGTTGAGGCCTCGGGGCATCTCGCCCAAGCCATAGACGATGTCCTTCTCCTGCATGACATACTGCCAGCCATCGCCGTCCGGTGTCAGGTAAGGCACGGGGCCGGTCTCGGCGGGCAGGTCCAGCACGACGCTCTCGGTGGGAAAAGACTTCCCGATGACAAAACGCTGTATCATAAACAGAGTGCTCCTCTCAGATGATCTTATGTCTATGGTACGCCGTCCGGCCCGGCGGGGCAAGAGAGAAAACCGTCAGAACGATACAACAAAACCGGCATTTTCGGCAGAACAGGCGGCCCGGGGCTTGTTTGGGCAGGGGAAAATGGTATATAATAAGTATATTCTAGGAATAAAAGGGAGAACCATCATGTATCAAAAAGGAATCAAGCGGCTGCTGGCCGTGGTACTGTCGGCCTGCGGGCTGCTGGTGCTGTCGCCGCTGCTGCTTTTGCTCTGCCTTGCCATCAAGCTGGACTCGCCGGGGCCGGTGTTCTTCAAGCAGAAGCGGGTGGGCATCCATAAGAGCTATTTCAACATCCTGAAATTCCGCACCATGCGCATCGACACCCCCCACGACATGCCCACCCATCTGCTCCACGACCCGGAGCAGTATATCACCCGGGTGGGCCGTTTCCTGCGCAAGACCAGTCTGGACGAGCTGCCCCAGCTGTGGAATATCCTTGTGGGCGATATGGCAGTCATCGGTCCGCGCCCGGCCCTCTGGAACCAGTACGACCTGCTGGCCGAACGGGACAAGTACGGCGCAAACGACGTCCGCCCCGGCCTGACCGGCTGGGCGCAGATCCATGGCCGCGACGAGCTGGAGATCGCGGAGAAAGCGAAGCTCGACGGCTGGTATGTAGAGCATATGAGCTTCTGGCTGGACGTCAAATGCTTCTTCGGCACCATCAGGGCTGTGGCCGACCACGACGGCGTAGTGGAGGGCGGCACCGGGACGCTGCACGAAGAAGGAAAGTGATTCGTCCTTTCTCTTGATTTATCCCCCGAAAAGCGTATAATAAAACAGTACACAAGACACAGAAGGAGGATTTCCATGGAACGCACCTATATCAATGAGGTACAAAAGGAAATTGGCAGCACGGTCAAGGTGCAGGGCTTTATCGAGAACCTGCGCAACAGCAAATATATGGCCTTCATCGTGCTGAAGGATATTACCGGCAAACTTCAGATCACCGTCGAGAAGGAGGACCACCCTGAGCTGGTGGACACCATCGATAAGCTGACCCCGGACTCTGTCATCACCGTCACCGGCAAGGTGATGGAGAACGACTACGTCAAGATGGGCGGCATCGAGATGATCCCCGAGGCCATCGAGATCGAGAGCATCGCCGATGCGCTGCCCATCGTCCGCAAGGAGATCGCCGCCACCAAGAAGAAGAAGGCTGTGGAGCGTTCCAGCATCGACCAGCGCATCGACTACCGCTGGATCGACCTGCGCACCGATGAGAACCAGCTGATGTTCAAGGCACAGAGCTGCTTCGTCAACGCCATGCGTCAGTTCCTGCTCGAGCGCAGCTTCATCGAGATCCACACCCCGAAGCTCATCGCTGCTGCCAGCGAGAGCGGCTCTGAGGTGTTCAAGGTGGACTACTTCGACCGCAACGCCTATCTGGCCCAGAGCCCTCAGTTCTATAAGCAGATGGCCATGGCCGCCGGCTTCGAGCGCATCTTTGAGACCGGCCCCGTCTTCCGCGCGGAGAAGAGCTACACCAACAAGCACTCCACCGAGTTCTCCGGCTTTGACCTCGAGTTCAGCTACATCACCTCTTACAAGGACGTCATGAAGATGGAGGAAGAGCTTCTGACTGCCGGCCTGAAGGCCGTCAAGGAGCAGTACGGTGAGCAGATCAAGGAGCTGTTTGGTCTGGAAGTCGTCGTCCCCACCACGCCGTTCCCCGTGGTCAAGCTGGCCGACCTGTACAAGGCTCTGGAAGAGGAGTTCGGCTACACGGTCGATGAGAGCGAGAAGGGCGACCTGACCACCGAGGCCGAGCGCCTGAGCTACGACTGGGTCAAGAAGCACTACGGCCACGAGTTCCTGTTCATCACCGACTACTCCGCTGAGAAGCGTGCTTTCTACCACATGCGCGACGAGAACGGCGTGCCGCAGGGCTATGACCTCATCTGGCGCGGCGTGGAGATCACCACCGGTGCACAGCGTGAGCATCGCTACGACGTGCTGAAGAAGCAGGCAGAGGAGAAGGGCCTGGCCGATGACGTCAAGTTCTATCTGGAGTTCTTCCAGTACGGCTGCCCTCCGCACGGCGGCTTCGGTCTGGGTATCGACCGTCTGACCATGCTGCTCTGCGGCCAGTCCATCAAGGACGCCGAGTTCCTGTTCCGCGGCCCCAACCGTCTGACTCCGTAAGGAATGAAACCTCTCCGTCAATGCTTCGCATTGCCACCTCTCCTATCGAGGAGAGGCCTTGGCATTTCGTAAAGCTTTGTCTCTTCGCCAGAGGCTCCCCTCGGTAGGGGCAACAGTGACGACCGCCGCCAGTGGCGGAAACAGGGAGTCGTTGTTGGGGCAGAGGCCAGTAAGACGCGCGCAATGCGCAGCGGATGCTGGGAGCCGCAACTCGGCCTTGTCGAGCGATAGCGAGACTGAGAGGTTATGACCTATAACAAAAGCCAGCGCACATTTCTCGTGCGCTGGCTTTTCTGCATTTTACAGCTTACTGGATGCCGGTGACCTTGTAGTCCTGTGCCTCGACGGCGTTCTTGAGCACGTCGTCGGCGACCTCGGCGTTCAGGGTGACGATGGCGGTGCCGGCCTCGTGGCTCACGACAGCCTCGTCCACCTCGGGCAGGGCTTCCAGAGCCTTCTTCACGCGGGCTTCGCAGTGGCCGCACATCATGCCTTCCACTTTCAGGGTCTTCTTCATGGTATGATCCTCCGTTTTGACTTCGGGCGCTTCGGCGTCCGATTTTTTGTTATTTTCAGCCGCAGACTGCACCGGGGCAGCAGCGGGAGAAGCGGTTTTGTGGTCGTGCCTGGTGCTGTGCAAATCGAACAGGTTCAGCCGCAGGGCGTTGCTCACGACGCAGAAGCTGGACAGGCTCATGGCAGCAGCACCGAACATGGGATTCAGCGTCAGGCCGAAGGGGATGAACAGACCAGCCGCCAGCGGGATGCCGATGATATTGTAGATGAACGCCCAGAACAGGTTCTCGTGGATGTTCCGCAGGGTGGCGCGGCTTAGGCGGATGGCCGCAGGCACGTCCGAGAGCTTCGAGTTCATCAGCACGACGTCGGCGGCGTCAATGGCCACGTCGGTGCCTGCGCCGATGGCAATGCCGGTGTCGGCACGGGTGAGGGCGGGAGCGTCGTTGATGCCGTCACCCACCATGGCCACCTTGCCGCTGGCCTGCAGCTGGCGGATGACGGTCTCCTTGCCGTCGGGCAGGACGCCCGCGATGACCTCGTCCACGCCCGCCTGCCTGCCGATGGCGTCGGCGGTGCGCTGGTTGTCGCCGGTGAGCATCACGACCCGGATGCCCATGTTCTGCAGCTGACGGATGGCTTCGGGGCTGTCCTCTTTGATGGTGTCGGCCACGGCGATAACGCCCAGCAGACGGCCTGCGCCGCCGAAGAAGAGAGGAGTCTTGCCCTCAGAGGCCAGCTTTTCAGCCTGCTGTGCCAGTGCGGCGGGCAGGGTGAGCTTGGTCTGGATGAAGGCGGCATTGCCGGCATAGATGTCCATGCCGTCCAGCTTGGCCGCCAGACCGTTGCCCGGCAGGGCTGCGAAGTCAGTGACTTCCGGGGGAGTGATGGCCTTTGCCTCGGCGTCGGCCAGAACAGCCTTTGCCAGAGGGTGCTCGCTGCGGCTTTCCAGCGCGGCGGCCAGCGTCAGCAGCTCCGTCTCGGTGACGCCCTCAGCGGGCAGCAGGTCGGTGACGCGGGGTGCGCCCTCGGTGATGGTGCCGGTCTTGTCCAGCGCTACGATCTGGGTGCGGCCTGCAGCTTCCAGCGAAGAGGCAGTCTTGAAGAGGATGCCGTTTTTTGCGCCGAGACCATTGCCGACCATAATAGCCACAGGTGTTGCAAGGCCCAGTGCGCAGGGGCAGCTGATGACCAGAACGGAGATGCCGCGTGCCAGCGCATAGCCCAGCTCATGGCCCAGCAGCAGCCAGACGATGGTGGTGACGACGGCGATGGAGATGACCGCCGGGACGAAGAAGCCCGACACGGTGTCAGCGATTTTTGCGATAGGAGCTTTGGTGGCGGCGGCGTCGCTGACCATCTTGATGATCTGAGCCAGCGTGGTATCCTCGCCCACGCGGGTAGCCTCACAGCGGAGGAAGCCCGACTGATTGGTGGTGGCGGCGCTGACTTTGTCGCCGACGGCCTTGTCCACCGGGATGCTCTCGCCGGTCAGGGCGCTCTCGTTGACTGCACTGGTGCCTTCCAGCACCACGCCATCCACCGGGATATTCTCGCCGGGGCGGACCACAAAGACGTCGCCCTTCTGCACGTCGGCGATGGCCACGGTCACTTCCGCGCCGTCCCGCACCAGCGTGGCGGTCTTGGGGGCCAGCTTCATCAGGCTCTTGAGAGCGTCGGTGGTCTTGCCCTTGGAGCGGGCTTCCAGCATCTTGCCCACCGTGATGAGGGTCAGGATCATGGCGGCAGACTCGAAGTAGAACTCCATCATATAGTGCATGACGAGCTCGTCGTTGCCGTCCACCTGGGCACGGGTCATGGCGAAGAGGGCGTAAATGCTCCACACGAAGCTTGCCATGGAGCCGAGGGCCACCAGCGTATCCATGTTGGGTGCGCCGTGGATGAGGCCCTTGAAGCCGTTGATGAAGAACTTCTGGTTGATGACCATGACGATGCCCGCCAGCAGCAGCTGGACAAGGCCCATAGCGACGTGGTTGCCTTCGAACCAGTGGGGCAGGGGCCAGCCCCACATCATGTGGCCCATGGAGAAGTACATCAGCACCAGCAGGAAGCCCAGCGAGGCGATGAGACGGCGCTTGAGCTTCGGTGTCTCGCGGTCAGCCAGTGCGTCGAGGTCGGCGCTGGCGTCCGAAGCCTTACTGGCAGAGGCATTCTTCGGGCTTGCGCCGTAGCCTGCCTCCTGCACAGCCGAGAGGATGGCGGCAGGAGAGGCTGTGCCTTCCACGCCCATGGAGTTTGTCAGAAGGCTCACTGAGCAGCTCGTGACGCCCGGCACCTTCTTCACGGCCTTTTCCACTCGGGCAGAGCAGGCCGCGCAGCTCATGCCCGTGACATTGTATTGTTCCATTGCGGATTCCTTTCCCTCTTATAGGATGCCCGGAACGGGGTCATTTCATGAGGCGGGGCAGCAGCTGCAGCAGTTCGTCCAGCTTCTGCGTCCCGCCGGCTCTCAAATCGTCGGCTACGCAGGTGCGGACGTGCTGGCTCAGCAGCTCTTTGGAAAAGCCGTTCAGTGCAGCGTTCACCGCAGCCACCTGCACCAGAATATCGGCGCAGTAGACGTCCTTGTCCAGCATCGCGCGGATGCCGCGCACCTGGCCCTCAATGCGGCTCAGCCGGTTGGCAAGGGCGCGGTACTCCTCAGGGGTACGGTCCTTGTGGCGGCAGCAGGAGGGGGCAGTGTCCTTTTCAGCAGGCTCAGCGGCGCAGCAGCAGGGCTTTTTTTCAGCATCAGTCATAGCAGATAACTCCTTTCCGGGTGTATCAGTGTGAAGAGGAAGTGTACCCTGTGGGGGTAAATCTTCCGACACTCTGATTTTACCACTTGGGGGTATCTATTTCAAGCGGGTAGGAAATACTAACTGTGAAAACTTTGTGAAAATAAAAGCCCCGAAATGCAGAAACGGGAGCCTCCCGGTGAAGGAAAGCTCCCGTTTCTGTTTAGGATAGGAAAGAGAATGTCATAAATAGGGGGGTCACAGATTGGTGTAACCCATCAGATAGCGGTCCACCTCGGCGGCGCAGTCGCGGCCCTCCCGCAGGCCCCAGACCACGAGGCTCTGGCCCCGGCGCATATCGCCGCAGACAAAGACCTTGTCTACATTGGTGCGGAAGCCGTGGTCGGCCACATTGCCCCGGGCGTTCCGCTCCACGCCGAACGCCTCGGCCACATAGTCCTCGCAGCCCACGAAACCGGCGGCGATAAAGGCCAGCTGGCAGTCGTAGGTGAACTCTTCGCCGGTGGGTACCATGCTGGTACGGCCGGTGTCGGGGTCACGCTGGGGCTTGAGATAGGAGATGACCGCGCCGGTCAGGTTGCCGGCGTCGTCCTTCAGAAACTCTTTGACGGTGGTCTGGTAGACGCGGGGGTCTTTGCCGAACTTGGCAAGGCACTCGGTCTGGCCGTAGTCCACCTTCAGCACCTTGGGCCACTCGGGCCAGGGATTATTCGCGGCCCGTTCTTTCGGGGGCTGGGGCATCATTTCCAGTGCCACGAGGTCGGTGCAGCCCTGCCGCAGGGCGGTACCCTGACAGTCGTTGCCGGTGTCGCCGCCGCCGATGACGAGGACATTCCTGCCTGCCGCGTTGATGGCCCTGCCGTCGGCAAACTTGCTGTCCAGCAGACTCCTGGTCACGCTGGTGAGGTAGTCCACTGCGAGGTACACGCCCTTCGCGTCGCGGCCGGGGACGTTCAAATCGCGGGCTTTCTTGGCGCCGCAGCAGAGTACGATGGCGTCATAGCTGTTCAAAATTTCAGCGGCATCCACAGCCCCGCCCACATCCATGTTGGTGCGGAACTCAACGCCCTCAGCCTGCATGATCTTGATGCGGCGCTCGATGACGGATTTGTCCAGCTTCATGTTGGGGATGCCGTACATCAGCAGACCGCCCACACGGTCAGCACGCTCGAAGACGGTGACGGCATGACCCCGGATGTTGAGGTATTCGGCCACCGACAGGCCCGAAGGGCCGCTGCCGATGATGGCCACGCTCTTGCCGGTGCGGGCCGGAGGCGGGGCGGCATGGAGCCAGCCCTTGGCGTAGCCCGTCTCCACGATGGCGTGTTCGTTCTCCCGGACAGTGACGCTGCTGCCGGTGACGTCGCCGCAGGTGCAGGCAGCCTCACACAGGGCAGGGCAGACCCGGCTCGTGAACTCCGGGAAACGGTTGGTGGTGCGCAGGCGGCGGAGTGCCAGCTCCCATTTGCCCTGATAGACCAAATCGTTCCACTCGGGGATGAGGTTGTTCAGCGGGCAGCCGGAGGCCATGCCGCCGATCATCATGCCCGCCTGGCAGAAGGGGACGCCGCAGTCCATGCAGCGGGCTGCCTGGGTCTGCTGCTCCTCCCGGGAGAGCCAGATGTGAAATTCGTTAAAGTTTTCAATGCGCTCCAGCGGCGGAACATCCGTGCTGGTCTTGCGCGTGTAATCCATAAAACCAGTGAGTTTTGCCATGATGTTCCCCTCCTTACTTGTTCTTCTGCACGGCGTAGAATGCTTCGATCTGCGCCTGCTCGCCGTCGAGGCCACGCTCTTCCATGGAGGCGATGACCCGCAGCATATGGTCGTAATCGTAGGGGAGGACTTTCTTGAACTTGGGCAGGAACTCGCTGAAATTGTCCAGGATCTCCTTGCCGCGGGGCGAGCCGGTCAGCTCGACGTGCTCACGGATGAGCTCTTTCAGGGTGGCGACGTCGTACTTGTGCTCCACTGGCTCGAGGCTGACGGTCTCCTTGTTCACCCGCTGGTAGAAATCCCAGTTCTCATCCAGAACATAGGCGATGCCGCCGGTCATGCCGGCTGCAAAGTTCTTGCCGGTCTGGCCCAGAACGACGACGGTGCCGCCGGTCATGTACTCGCAGCCGTGGTCACCCACGCCCTCGACGACGGCCACAGCGCCCGAGTTGCGGACGCAGAAGCGCTCACCGGCCACACCGGAAACAAAGGCTTTGCCGCTGGTGGCACCGTAGAGTGCCACGTTGCCGATGATGATGTTCTCTTCGGGCTTGAAGGTGATGCCCTCGGGCGGGCGGACGACGAGCTTGCCGCCGGAGAGGCCCTTGCCCATGTAGTCGTTGCAGTCGCCGGTCAGTTCCAGCGTCAGGCCCTTGGGAATGAATGCGCCGAAGCTCTGGCCGCCTGCACCGGTGCAGTGGACGGTGTAGACGTCATCGGGCAGGTCGCTGCCGTACTTGCGGGTGATCTCGCTGCCGAAGATGGCACCAAAGGCGCGGTCGGTGTTGGAGACATCCAGCTTCACGCTCTGAGGGGTCTTGCTGCTGAGCTTGAATTTCTTCATCAGCACCTTCATGTCCAGAGTGTCTTCCAGATGGAAGTCGTAGGTGTCTTCCTTCTGGAAGTGGACATTGCTGTTGACGATGGCGGGGTTGTGCAGGATGCAGTCGAGGTCCATCTTGGACATCCGGCTGTCTGCAGGGGCAGACTTGACATGGAGCAGGTCGGTGCGGCCCACCAGCTCGTCGATGGTACGGATGCCCAGCTTTGCCATGTATTCGCGCAGCTCCTGAGCCACGAAGGTCAGGTAGTTGATGATATACTCGGGTTTGCCGCGGAAGTGCTTGCGCAGCTCGGGGTTCTGGGTGCAGATGCCCATGGGGCAGGTGTCGAGGTTGCAGACACGCATCATGACGCAGCCCATGGTCATCAGCAGAGAGGTGCCGAAGCCGAACTCCTCAGCGCCCAGCATACAGCTGATGGCCACATCGCGGCCGGAGAGCAGCTTGGAATCGCTCTCGATGCGCACACGGGTGCGCAGACCGTTGAGGATAAGGGTCTGGTGGGTCTCGGCGATGCCAAGCTCCCAGGGCAGACCGGCATCTTTGATGGAGTTGCGGGGCGCTGCGCCCGTGCCGCCGTCGTAGCCGGAAACAAGGATGACCTGTGCGCCGCCCTTGGCGACACCGGCAGCGATGGTGCCGACGCCGGCCTCACTGACCAGCTTGACGTTGATGTTGGCGTGGCGGTTGGCATTTTTGAGGTCGTAGATAAGCTCTGCAAGGTCTTCGATGGAGTAGATGTCGTGGTGCGGCGGGGGAGAAATGAGGCCGACACCGGTAGTGCTGTGACGGGTCTTGGCGATCCACGGGTACACTTTTGCGCCGGGCAGATTGCCGCCCTCGCCGGGCTTTGCGCCCTGTGCCAGCTTGATTTGGATCTCCTCTGCCGAGACAAGATACTTGCTGGTGACGCCGAAGCGGGCGGAAGCCACCTGCTTTATCTTGGAATTGCTCTCGCTGTGGTAGCGCTCTTCGGGCTCACCGCCCTCGCCGGTGTTGCTCCGGCCGCCGAGGCGGTTCAGCGCGATGGCGATGGTCTCGTGGGCCTCGCTGCTCAGTGCGCCGTAGCTCATGGCAGCGGCCTTGAACCGCTTGACGATGGAGCTCACCGGCTCCACCTCGTCCAGCGGGATGCCGCCGTCGGGGGCATAGTTGAAGTCCAGCAGACTGCGCAGATGGACGCCGTTCCGGCCCATGTTGTCCACGGTGTGGGTGAACTGCTTGAAGGTGTCGTAGTCGCCGGTGAAGCAGGCTTTCTGGAACAGGTGGATGGTCTGGGGGTTGAAGAGGTGCTCTTCCTTGCCGCTGCGGAACTTGTGGGCGCCGCCGTCTTCCAGCTGCATGTTGATGTCAAGGCCCAGCGGGTCGAAGGCTGCGTTGTGCAGGGCCTCCACGTCAGCCTGAATGTCCTCGAGGCCGATGCCGCCCACACGGCTCACCGTGCCGGTGAAATACTTGTCGATGACGTCCTTGGAGATGCCGACGGCCTCGAAGATCTGGCTGCTCTGGTAGCTCTGGATGGTAGAGATGCCCATCTTGGAGGCGATCTTCACGATGCCGCCCAGCACAGCCTTGTTGTAGTCGTCCACGGCGGCGTAATAATCTTTGTCCAGCAGGCCGTCGTCGATGAGCTGGCCGATGGTCTCATGGGCCAGATAGGGGTTGACGGCACAGGCACCGTAGCCCAGCAGAGCGGCAAAGTGATGCACTTCATGAGGCTCTGCGCTCTCGAGGATGAGAGCCAGTGCGGTGCTCTTCTTGGTGCGGATGAGGTACTGGGACACGGCAGAAACCGCCAGCAGGCTGGGGATGGCCACATGGTACTCGTCAATGTCCCGGTCGGACAGGATGATGATGTTCGCACCCTCTTTATAAGCGCGGTCTACCTCCAGAAAAACGCGGTCGATGGCCTTTTCGAGGCTGGTGTTCTTGTAGTAGTTGATGGAGACAGTGGAGACTTTGAAGCCCGGGACGTTCATGTACTTGATGCGGAGAAGGTCAGTGGACGTGAGGATGGGATTGTTGACCTTGAGCACCTTGCAGTTTTCGGGCTTGTCTTCCAGCAGGTTGCCGTGTGCGCCCACATAGACGCTGGTGGAGGTGACGACCTTCTCGCGGATGGCGTCGATGGGCGGGTTCGTGACCTGTGCAAAACGCTGCTTGAAATAATTGAAGAGCGGCGGGTGCTGGCCGCTGAGGACGGCAAGCGGGGTATCGGTACCCATTGCGCCGGAAGGCTCTGCGCCCTGACGTGCCATGGGCAGTATGAGGGTGCTGATGTCCTCATACTTGTAGCCGAACACCTTCTGCAGGCGCAGCAGGTCGTCGCCGGTGTAGCTGGGGGTCTTGATGTTGGGGATTTTGAGGTCCTTCAGCTGGACGAGGTTGCGGTCTATCCACTCGCCGTACGGCTCACGGCTGGCGTAGTATTCCTTCAGCTTCTCGTCGTCCACGACTTCGCCCTTGACGGTGTCCACCAGCAGCATCTTGCCGGGGCGGAGACGGTCTTTGACCAGAATATTCTCCGGCTCACAGGGCAGCACGCCCACCTCGGAAGAGAGGATCATCCTGCCGTCTTTGGTGATGTAGTAGCGGCTGGGGCGCAGACCGTTGCGGTCCAGCACAGCGCCCACCACGTCGCCATCGGAGAAGAGGATGGCGGCAGGGCCGTCCCAGGGTTCCAGCATGGTGGCGTAATACTGATAGAAGTCCCGCTTTTTCTGGCTGATGTTCTTGTTGTTCTCCCAGGGTTCCGGGATGGTGATCATAACGGCCAGCGGCAGGTCCATGCCGTTCATCACCATGAACTCGAGGGCGTTGTCCAGCATGGCGGAGTCGGAGCCGGAGGTGTTGATGATGGGCAGGATCTTGTTCATGTCCTCCTTCATGATGGGGGAGGAGATGGTCTCTTCACGGGCCAGCATGGCGTC
>ENA-OQIH01000684-OQIH01000684.1-human-gut-metagenome-genome-assembly--contig:-NODE-684-length-21753-cov-7.192471_pt1 | contig 21753 bp, 17 predicted proteins | sample MGYA00242575_ERZ504740 | MGnify/ENA primary metagenome ERZ504740 (study PRJEB26092, sample SAMD00036192) | human gut metagenome | host: Homo sapiens | study: EMG produced TPA metagenomics assembly of...
CCAGAAGTCAATTTATATAAGACGTTGTATGAGTGTTGATTTTAGCTTTATATCCTAATTTATTAAATGTGTCTTATTAAGAAATAAAGTAAGTTTGCAGCCTTTTCCTCAATACTTGGATACAATTCAGTTCCAAAAACATTTTGATAGATAGCTGCCAAGATTCCATTAAGCTTTCCATACTCTTTTTCAACACCAAACACATCTGAATAGTTTCCATATTTCATAGAATCAATCAATTCACGACATTCTTCGTAGGTTAACTGGTAAACAGAAACAATGCCATCCGGTTTAGGAATCGTTCCATGATCATAATCATCTAGAAGAGTCAATGCATTCGAATAGGCTTCAATCACATTCAACACTTCTTTTTCTTCAATATTAAGAGTCGAAGCTAACATTCTAGATTGAATCGCAATTGTTTTGTTTAAAACATCTAAACGTTTTTGATTCACTGCATAACCCTTTATCATGTAATCTTTCAAAATGGAAGTTGCCCATTTACGAAAGATAATGCCGTTTTGTGATTTTACTCTATAGCCAACGGAAATAATCATATCTAAGTTGTAATAATCTATTTCTCTTTTTATATTTCTAGAGCCTTCTTTTTGAACTGTCGCAAATTTTGCGACAGTTGAAGAATCAAGTTCTTCTTTTAATGCATTATTAATGTGCTTACCGATTGTTTTAACGTCTCTGTCAAATAAGATTGCTAATTGATTTCGATTTAACCATACAGTTTCTTCATTTGGCGAAACCGTTACATCAATCTGTAAATCACCATTTACAAACTTAATTATTTCATTGCTCATATATACTCCATTCTTTTTTATTCCAATGACCTTTATAATTAATTTCTTCCTTGATCAACAAAACCAAATCAAAAAAGCTATTACTATATCGTTTGCATAATCCCCTGTTTAAAAACATAATACAAGCAGAGAAAAGCTACTGGAAAAGCAGTGGTTCCTCTGAATTTTTCAGTGAAAAGACACTCGTTTAATCCTTCGGCTTGGTGAACGAGTGTCTTTTACATTTTTCTATAATCAATAATGTAATTCTAAGTATTTCTACTATGGCCAATACTCAAGAGCAACATCAATGTACAGATAAATATACATACAACACGTCATTGTGCAAAATCGGAATCATCGAGAACTCAAGATATCATCCTTTTCATTCAGAGGGTTCACCGTTACTACATCCAGTAGCACTTCTAATTATAAAACTTCAATGTGAAAACATTATTAAATCGCGTAAATTTCTAAAAAACATTTCATATACATTAAACAAGTCACCAGTTATCAGGTGACTTGTTGTATTCAATATTATTTTTCTGCAATATGCTTCGCATCCAAGCCATAGTAATCCAATTTAAAAATTCTAGGAAAATAGAAGCACCAATGCGTTTACCACCATCTACAAAAGGATGATCTTTGATTAAAAAGTAAAGTAGGTTTGCAGCTTTTTCTTCAATACTTGGATACAATTCAGTTTCAAAAGCATTTTGATATAGCGCCGCAATTATTCCATTTAATTTACCTGGTTCTTTTCAACACCAAATACAGAAGAAAATCCACCATACCCCATTGAATCAATTAGAATTCTGCACTCTTCATAAGTCAACTGATAAATTGAATTTTTACCTTTTGTTTTAGAAACACATCCATGATCATAATCATCTAAAAGAGTTAATGCATTAGAATAGGCTTCAACAACATTCAACACTTCTTTTTCTTCAATATTAAGAGTCGAAGCTAACATTCTAGATTGAATCGCGATTGTTTTATTTAAAACATCTAAACGTTTTCGATTCACTGCATAGCCTTTAATCATGTAATCTTTTAAAATGGAAGTTGCTTTTTTAGAATTCACACGATAGCCAACTGCAATAATCGCATCTAAATTGTAAAAGTCCATTTTACGAGTTATTTTACGACTGCCTTCCATTTGAACTTGTTCCATTTTGGAACAGATTGCTTAACTCCAACAACACGCATTTTTTGCGTGTTGTTCTCTTTTTCAACTTCTCGATCTTTAAATATGTTATTAATATGCTTACGAATTGTTTTTTCATCACGATCAAACAACTGATGTTAACATATTTATAGGACAGGTAAAATATCTCGAATTTGATTCACTGTATAACCATTAATCATGTAATCTTTTAAAATGGAAGTTGCCCATCGTCTAAATGAAGTTGCTTTTTTAGAATTCACACGATAGCCAACAGAAATAATCATATTTAAGTTATAGTATTGTATTTTATATATTTTCCATCAGAAGCAGTATGCTCAAAATATGAGCATACTGAATCTTTATCTAATTCTTCTGTTTTAAAAATATTTTGTATATGTCTTGTAATTATTTGATGCTAGTATATTTGTAGGACAGTTAAAACATTTAAACGCTTTTGATTCACCATATAACCCTTGATCATGTAATCTTTTAAAATTAAGGTTGTACATTTATGAAAGTAATGCCGTTTTGTGATTTTACACGATATCCAACAAAGATAATTACATCTAGATTGTAGTAATTGATTTCTACATTTGAAATTCTATCTTTTCTAGTACGTGGATCATTACGCTTTAGTTGAGTTGCACTTTTTGCAACTGAGCTAATTTCATCTAATTCATCTCACGACTAAAGTCACGAGTGTTCTTAGATTGCATTATAAAAATCCATTTTACGGTTGCCTTCAATTTGAACTTGTTCCATTTTGGAACAAGTTGCTTCTTTGAATAGTTCTTCATCATTGTATATGTTTTTTAGATGTCTAGTTATCGCTTGTGACTTAATGTCAAATAGTTCCGCCATTTATTTTTGAGTTAACCACACAGTATCTTTATCCAGTGATGCAGTAAAATCTAATTCTAAATTTCCATTCACAAACTTAATTATTTCATAATTCTAAGCAAGGACACACGTGAATTTATTCACGTGAGGAATTGCTCTTGCCTCTTTTAAATATGCTTTTGCGGTGTCCTGAATCCTCAATTTTTTGTATTTAATGGAACCCTTATTTACCTTAGTTCCATCCAATGTTCTTATATCAAAGTATCCCGTAGCTCGTCTTCCAAATATGAAGTATTCTTTACCTTGATACAAAACTTTATCAAACAGGCGGAACCCTTTTACAAGGTACGGCGCCTGATTACGTTTACGAATACCACCTTTACTGAAGTTGGATTTATGAATTTGCCGATTGTGATGCCGAACCGCCTTCGTCAGATAATAAGTATCCAAAGGCTTGGCATACGGATGCTTGCTGATACAGATGGCGTCATTGATATGACTTTTCTCTAAGCCTGTCTTTTCACGCCAGCACTTTGTAATATATCCATATGTCCCTTCAACAGGAACGTCGATTTCTTTTTTTAGACGTTCCAGTAAAGTTTTACGCATGACACCCATGAAAGTGGCGTCGCGATAGGATTTGCCTCTTTTCTTGCCTTTTGGAAGTTCGAGCTTTCCTTCGTGCAATGCCTTATGACAATGTTCGCAAAGTATAATCAGATTGTTAGGAGCATCTCCACCAGTCTGACGGCTTTCGATATGATGCACATGCAGTTTTATATTGTTATCATGTGTGCCACAGCATTGACAGGTATATCCATCTCGATGAAGCACATATTGTCTTGTGTTGTAGAAATCGTACTGTTCTCCAAGCTGATAATCAGTACCAACCGGTAAAGGTTTCCCTTCTTTCATAGCTTTTAAACGTTGAAGGTCGAATTCTGCAGTCTCTACTTGAATTTCAGATATAGGCAGAATTTGACATATTCTCTTGATAGTTGTTATATGTTCTTGAATCTTAACCTCTACGGATGGAGCCAGCCATCCTTTGTGTTTAGAATGCACACGATTGTTAAATCTAGCCTTTCTGTATCTTGTTTTTCGATTTCTTCTAGAACGGCGTAAGATTCGTCTTGCAGATATTAATTTTACAACATCATTATGAGAAACAAGTTCCTCCTGATAGACTACTTTCTTATCTGTTGTAGCGGCTAGACCAATATGCTTACTTCCTGCATCTACACCAAGAGATACAGGTTGAGTCTCTTTTGTACTTTGATACAAAAGTTGTATCGTAAATGAACAGCGTTTCACTACTTTAGCAAGATGACTGTTTAATAATCTTCTTACTTTTCCATGCCTTGTGGTTGGCATAAGTGGTTGTCCGTCGATATCTAGTACATATACCATACAAGACACTTCCTTTTTTGATATGTTTAAAGCGATAAGCCAGTACATATCGAACTGTAAATGACACTTTCGCCAATGTTAATGAGAGGTTTGATGGACAAAAGGCGATTGCCTACCACACACTGCTCCTACCTCACAGAACTGTTTAATATGTCCCCTTAGAGCCGCAGACTAGGTGTTACATCCACGGGTAACTATATATTCTCTCTTAACGTAGTGCTCGAAACACTTAGGCTAGTCAACTTAGGCTTTTACAAGCATGCCAATTCATTGGCGGGTAGTTGACTGTTCATATCTACTCCAATCTTTTTATATTTAAATGACCTTTATAACAATTAACAAACGCTAATCAAAAGAACTACCTCATTTGCACAATGCCCTATTTAAAGCTATAATACAAGCAGAGAAAAGCTACTGGAAAAGCAGTGGCTGCTCTGAAATATAGTTAATGCTGAAGCACTAATCTATTTCCATTGCTAGTGGTGATTAGTGCTTTTTGCATTTTTCTATAATAATCAATGTTACTTTTAGTATTTCTACTATGGCAAATAAGCACATAGCAACATCAATATGTAGATATATATACATAAGCTTTCCTCCTATAAAAAAATAGAAGGATCTACTTACCTGGAATTCAAGATTTAAGGCTTCAAAACTCCTTAACAAGAGGCAACCACCAACCACATCCAGTAGCCAATTTCAATTATAAAACTTCAATGTGAAAGCATTATTAATTCCAATAAATTTGTTGCGATTATTCCTATTTCATCTAAAACGACTTATTTTCATTGATTTAGATAGAGTTAGCCTTGACATTTAAATATATCGATTATTTAATATATATACGGAAAAGCTACTGGATACAGTGGTCACTCTGAATCATACAATGTCAAAAGACACTAGTAATTCGTTGTGCTTACGTGAACTAGTGTCTTTTACATTTTTCTATAATCAATAATGTGATTCTAAGTATTTCTACTATGGCCATTAAACACATGGCAACATCAATGTATAGATAAATATACATACAACACGTCCTCCTGCAAAAAAATAGAAGGATCTGTCGAGAACTCAAGCAGATATCATTTTTAATTCTAAGGGTAGCCGTTACTACATCCAGTAGCCAATTTCCATTATAAAGCTTCAATGTGAAAACATTATTAATTCCAATAAATTTGTTGCGATTGTTCCTATTTCATCTAAAACGACTTATTTTCATTGATTTAGATAGATTTAGCATTGACATTTAAATATATCGATTATTTAATATACCTACAGAAAGACTACTGGATATAGTGGTTGCTCTGAAATTATTCTAATGCTAAGACACTAGTCAATTCCTTTGCGATTGGGCGGACTAGTGTCTTTTGCATTTTTCTATAATCAATAATGTAATTCTAAGTATTTCTACTATGGCCAATAAACACATGGTAACATCAATGTGCAGATAAATATACATAAAACACATTCTCCTACATAATCGGAATCATCGAGAACTCAAGATATCATCCTTTTAATCATGATAATGTCAAGATAAAATTCGCCAAAATGGATCGCATTATTTTTTAAAAAATCTTATTTTCATTCAACAACACTTCTTTTAAAACTTTATTGATATGTTTATCAATTATGTATATGCTAAAATATAGAAAAGTAATAAGACAAAGGATACACAGTGTATGAAACAAATCAATTTTATATTTACCAAGAACGGATTTCATATTGATGAAACAAAAGAAGAGAATACTTCAAAATGGGCTGAATCATTCAAAAAGCACAAATATTTGGCACTCTATGAATTGGGGTTTGAAAACAATCTAAAGGGATTGACGCCGAGTGCTTTTTATTTGTATCAACTATCTTTGAAATTCATTGAACTTTTAAGTAATCGACCTGAACTAGAAGTAGCTAGAGAAGATACTAAAGTAGAAGCATCCAATGAAGACTTAGAATATTTAATGTCTATTATTCCTTTTGCGATTGGTACAGAATATATTGATGAAAAGTGGATTCAGAACTTATTTGAAAAGTTAAATAATCAATTCTGTTTGGACATGAAATCATACAAGGGTACAGTTCAAATGTATCTTCAGGAAAAATCCCAAGATTTAAAAGTCGCAAAACGAATCTATTTTCACTTAGTCGAAAACGAAGAAGATGCAGACTTTCCATTTGCGTTTCTAGCGACGTATGCCACAAAAGACAAAGAAAATCGAATTGTTCATATGCCACTAAAACATGCACTCGTTGAATATAAAAATGATCAAGAACAATTATTGAATTTATTGTCCTGCCTAAACGTAGTAGCTCAAAAGAACACTTTGATTGCCCAATATATGGAAACCGGTGATTTATTTCATCCCATCAAATTAACGAGTAAAGAAGCCTATTCCCTATTAAAGAGTGTTCCTGACATTGAGGCTTGTGGCATTAAGTGTAGAGTACCAAATTGGTGGAAGAAAAAGTATTCTTCTGTAAAAATCAATGTGAATATTGGAGATACCAAACCATCCATGTTTGGATTTGATTCCATACTATCCTTACAACCATCTCTAATCGTTAATGGGCGTGCCCTCACAAAGAAAGAAATTAGTGAACTTTTAAAAATGGAAGAAGGACTTGCATGGCTTAAAGGTCAATGGGTAGAAATTAATCATAATAAGCTTCAACAACTTCTTGAACAAATGGAGCAATATGATGGAACAATTACTTTAAAGGAAGCTTTGACAAAAACATATATGTCTAATGATGATGATATTGATGTCGATATGGGTATACAGATATCAAATGGAAAATGGTTAAGGGATATTCTTGGAAAATTAAAGAATCCTTCAAAAATCAAAAACAAAGCTCAACCAAAATATTTAAACGCAACACTCCGACCTTATCAAAAGAGTGGATACAATTGGTTAAATCAAATGAATGATTTAGGCTTTGGAGCCTGTCTTGCCGACGATATGGGACTAGGAAAAACACTTCAAGTCATTTCTTTTTTAGAGAAGATGTATGAAAAAAAGAAAGATGGACATGTATTATTGATAGTTCCTGCATCCCTACTAGGTAACTGGTCAAAAGAAATAGATCGCTTTGCCCCTAAAATGACATATTATATCCTTCATGGAAAAAACAATATTGTACATGAAGACACATTTATCACAATCACAACCTACGGGATGGCATTACGCAATGAATTTTTACAAGACAGAGTATGGGACTGTTTGATTTTAGATGAGGCACAAGCCATTAAAAATCCGGCAACTAAACAAACACGTGCCATTAAAAAGATTCCTAGCCATATGCGCATCGCAATGACAGGTACACCTATTGAAAATGACCTATCCAATTTATGGTCCCTATTTGACTTCTTAAATAAAGGATTATTAGGTAGTGCATCTGACTTTAAGGAATACACAAAAAAAGTACAAGCCTATCCTGAATATATGACAAAATTAAAGATGATGGTTTCCCCATTTATTTTAAGACGTCTAAAAACAGATAAAACAATCATTTCAGATTTACCAGACAAAATGGAAATCACAGAACACGTGGATTTATCTAAACGACAAGTTGTTTTATATCGCAAGGAAGTTGAAAAAGCGGAACAAAAAATATTAGATTCTACAGGCCTTCAAAGAAGAGGTATTGTAATTGCGTTATTAACAAAATTGAAACAAATTTGTAATCACCCAGACCAATTCATTCATGATACCAACTACAATCCAAAGGACAGTGGAAAATATGCGATGTTGAAAGAGTTGTGTGAAACCATCTATGAGAAAAGGGAAAGAGTTTTGGTATTTACACAATATAAAGAAATGTGCGAACCCCTATCTCAATATCTAGAATCTATTTTCCATAAGAAGGGATATATTATTCATGGTGGTATTCCAGCTAAAAAGCGTACGGAAATCGTTGAAAAATTTAATGACGAAAACACATATGTTCCATATATCGTATTATCATTAAAAGCAGCCGGAACCGGACTCAATCTAACAGCCGCCAACCACGTCATTCACTTTGACCGTTGGTGGAATCCAGCCGTAGAAAACCAAGCGAGCGATCGAGCCTATCGTATTGGACAAACCGAAGAGGTCTTTGTCCATAAACTCGTTTCAAATGGAACTATTGAAGAAAAGATTGATAAACTCATTGAGTCCAAACAAGAACTCGCAAACTCCATTCTTGCCTCTGGCCAAGAAAAATGGATTACCGAACTGGATACAAATGAACTAATGGACTTATTAAGATTGGACGTGTAGACTATGGCAAAATATTGGACAGCAAGCATGCAGTATTCGCAAATGAGCGTCGAAGAACTGCAAAGAAAAGCACAAGAAAGCGTTAAAAGCGCAAAAAACAAAGGAAAAGAAATGCATCCCATTATTGTGGAAGGAAGGCAAATTGCAAAAAGCTGGTGGGGCATGGCCTGGTGTAAAAACATTGAACAATATGCCGATTATGCCAGTCGTATCGAACGAGGAAAAAGATATGTTCGTTCAGGTGCTGTTGTGGACTTACAAATTGTTAAGAGTAAGGTAAAAGCTCGTGTACAAGGCACAAGAAAAACACCGTACAAAGTAGAAATCAACATCAGTCCACTCAAAGAAGAAGTTTGTGAAGACATCATTGAAAAATGTAGTTCACAAATCCAAAACTTACAAGAACTCGTAAATGGACAATTTCCAGAAAGTTTAAAAGAAATATTCCTATCCGAAAACGGACTCTTCCCAAGCCAAAGAGAAATCAGTTTCAACTGCAGCTGCCCCGACTGGGCCTTAATGTGCAAGCACGTTGCCGCCGTACTCTACGGAATTGGAACTAAACTTGACGAAAACCCATTCCTATTCTTTGAACTCAGAGGAATCGATGTCAATAAACTTGTAGACGTAACCATTAAAGACCACGTAGACTCCCTACTAGAACATGCCAATATGCCACCAACAGATCGCGTAATGGATGATTCTTGTATTGAAACACTGTTTGGATTAAAGTAAACAAATACAAATTTAGAGGCAATATGCTCAAAATATGAGTATACTGCCCTTTTTGGCCAATTCTTCTAATTCAAAATCATCACTGTACCACATTCAATTACCCTGATTTTCGCTGAATTTCATAGAATCAGAAAACAAAATCAGACGAAATTGGAAAGGGAAAATTGTATTGACACATATTGCAAATTTGTTATAATTTAATCAATCGTAGCCTTCGCACCTCTTAACAATGTGGCCCAGAGGGCTCTTTTCTTTAGGAGAATTTATGAATAATTTCAATGCACAGATTAAGCCAGCTTTAACATTCAATCAACAGCTAGATCACCTTATTAACGATAAAGGGTTGATTGTTAATAACTATGATAATGCTTTATCCATTTTAAAACATGAAAATTATTACAGATTAAGTGGATATATGATTGATTTTCTAGATAAAAACGACAATTTTATTGATAACATTTCCTTTGAGGATATCTATAATGTGTATAAAACTGATAAAGAAATTAGATCAACACTTTTTGAACTAATTAACGATATTGAGGTATATTTAAAAACTCAATTAGCAAATTATTTTTCATTGACATATGGTCCCGTTGGATATCTTGATCCATCAAACTTTAATTTTAAAAATCACCAAGAATATATTGACATCATTGATTTTTTAAAACGTTGTGGCGAAGTAAATAAAAGAAATGCATCCAGCCTTATTATTCAACATCACAACAACAAATATAATGGGTTTGTCCCAGTATGGGCATTAGTCGAACTTATACCTCTTGGCACCATTTCTAAATTTTATTCATTATTAAAGACAAAAGATAAAAAAGCAATTTTAAAAATCGGATATAATGACATTAGTTATGAAAAATTAGAAAGTTTCTACCATTGTGTATCATATCTAAGAAATCAATGTTGTCATTATCAAAGATTGTACAGAAAAAATCATCCTATCAAGCCAAAGCTTTACACACCTTCAAATATAAATTTAGGATCTTTTGTATCTGGAAGCACATATTCATTAGTTCTTCCTCTTCTGTATATAAATCCAAATCAAAGCCTTGGCAAAAGAGCAATTGAAAAGTTAAAAAATATTGAACGCAACTCAAAAGTTGATTTTGTTAAAAATTACGGTTTTGAAGCCAATTGGAAAAACAATTTATATTTAGCGAATGGGCATTGCGTTAAATAATTATATAATCAAAATTGTTTCTTCATTAATTTGTAAAACTGCAAGCCTTGACAATTTGGCTTTGTAAATTCACATTCAATTATGTTCTTAACCCAATTTTTTAAAACCTCAAAGTTTTAAAATAAGGCCCTGTAAAACATGGCTAGGAGCAACTACGTTTTTTCTTGTATTCCTTTTACTCTGAGCTACATAAATGTAGACTCACTGCTAGAACATGCCAATATGCCACCAACAGATCGTGTAATGGATGATTCTTGTATTGAAACACTGTTTGGATTAAAGTAATTCCTTAAAGACACTCATTTACATGAACGAGTGTCTTTCACTTTTTCATAGTAATGTATTCCATTACACTATTATCCAATAGATTTGCATAACCACTCATATATCGATATAATACTTATACGGAAAGACTACTGGATATAGTGGTCACTCTAAATTAAGGTCAAAAAAACTAGTAATTCGTTGTGGGAACGGGAACTAGTGTCTATTACATTTTTCTATAATCAATAATGTAATTCTAAGTATTTCTACTAGTGTCAATAAACACATGGCAACATCAATGTACATATATATATATATATATACAGACACCTTCTCCTCTTGCAAGAAAAACAGAAGGCTCTGTCGAGAACACAAGCAGATATCATTTTTAATTCCAAGGGTAGCCGTCACTACATCCAGTAGCCAATTTCCATCATAAAAGTCCAATACGAAAATATTGTGAATTCCAATGCACTTGTTGCGATTGTTCCTATTTCATCTAAAACGACTTATTTTCATTGAATTAGATACTCCAAAATTCATATAGAAAGAGAACGTCGAGTAGGCGTTCTCTTGAAGAAATTCTAAAATAATAATTGCAATCCCATCACAATGACCCACATATAAGCACAAGCCTTAGGAATCATCAATCTGACTGTTCTAATTTGTTTTAACACAAACACTCTTTCCAGAAAACGCAATTCCAAATCTCAATATCTTTTTGATTTCTTCACCCTTCATTTCAGAATCATATTCCATATTATGAATCTGACAAAGAGCTTCATTTGCCAAAAGTGTTAATTCATGATCATCAAGATTCTTTTTCCACTTTAGTTCCATAATCATTCCAGGATACTTATCATCTCTAGGAATTAAGCCAATATCAAATCTTCCTTTACCAGACTCTCTATTTGATTTTATTTTGTACTGATTATCCATCATCGAAATCAATCCTAAAATCAATCCATGATAGAAAGATTCACTAGCCGTATCATAAAAGCTAATTGCTTTATTCATATATTCAGAAATAGCTTTTTCTAGTTTTACATAATCATTTAAGAACAAACTTTCCGCAATCTTATCTGCAGTCGTTCTTGAAACTGCACCAATCTGCATCAAATGTGTCAAAACCTCACTTTTATAAACGGAAGCTATCTCCTTATTGGGAATCGATACTTGACACAAATAAGATCCATCCGCCTGCAATTCTTTAATCGTTGTTTTCAAATACCCAGCTACCAATAATAAACTATAGATATTAGCTGGATCATCTGTAAGTGAACGATAAACAACATTTTGATCAATTCTTGCCAAAACTTTATCCCCACGAATCAAAGAATAAAGCTTTTCTGTTATATCCTTATCCGCCACTTTTAAAACATCTTCGAGAATCTCATTCTTTCCAGTATTCACCCAATATGCCTGTGGAACACACCCCTTCGAAATATAATTAATAACAGACCACGGATTATAGATTTCTTCATTCCCAAACAAATATCCATCATACCATTCTTGAAGTTCACTCTCTTTTTCAGCAACTCCATAATACTCTAACATTTTACTTACTTCTTCATTTGTAAATCCGAAATAACGATCATATGCTTCATCCATCACTGAATTCACAGTTAAATTATTTAATCCACTAAAAATACTTTCTTGAGCAATTCGCAAAATTCCAGTTAAAAAGCCGTAAGAAAGATTTTTATTATCCTTAAAAGCACCAGAAAAGAAATTTCTCATAAAGCCAATGATTTCATCATAAAAATCCTTAGAATACCCTTCCTGAATTGGAGTATCATATTCATCAATAATAATAATTGGAGCTTTATCATAATGCGTCGCAAGCATCTTAGATAACTTTTCAAGTGAAAAAGACAATTCCACTTCATTTTCTGTTGCACTTAATACTTTATTAAAATACGCCTTCTCGTAATCCGATATTTTTCCACTACTCAACAATTCTTGATGCCTTCCATATTCTTCTTGAAGTAAAGATTTAATTTTCTCTACAGTGGCTTTCCAAGAATCAAACTTTACATCTTTAAAAGTAAGAAAAATCACTGGATACTTACCTTGATGCATTCGATAGTTTTCCCCACACTTCCAAATATTCTTATCTTTAAAATATTTAGACGTATCCTCATCCACCTTTTCAAAATACACTCTAAGCATATCCATATTTAATGTTTTTCCAAATCTTCTTGGTCTAGTGAATAATGAAACCAATGGTTTTTGATCTAAAAACTCCTTAATTAACATTGTTTTATCCACATAATAATAATCCGATTGAGCACGCACATAGTCTGAAATACCAATAGGCAAAGGTTTTCTATCTGGATTCATCCCTTTTTTACAGTATTCACCAGACGAAATTCTTCCATCTACCGGTTTTGTTGCTTCATCTGGAATTTCCCAATTTTTTCCATTTTTAACAGCACCCGGAATCCTTCCCGATTTACACAAATTCGAAACTGCACGAACACTAATATTCCAAATTAAAGCCATTTCTTTACAAGTCTTCATATGAACACCACCAATCCTACTACCATAAGTATATCCATCATCCAGAAATATGTCGAATTCTTTCAGTAATTTATGCAGTAGAATATCAATTTATAATGACATTTTTCTTTTTAGGAAATAAAAAAGGTGCAATGAAGCACCAAGTTTTGTTAATCAGAATAATAATTGCAATCCCATCACAATGACCCACATATAAGCACAAGTCTTAGGAATCATCAATAAACCAATCTTTGGTTTTGTCTTAGACCACAACGTAACTGGGATGTAGCAACCAAAAGAAATAATGATGGCTGCAACCATACGATTCATATGTAAGTCGTACATATTTCCTGAAATGGCATAAAGAAGAATCACACCAATTCCAGTTACGACAAACACGGCATTACGAATTACAGAAAGCTTCCTATTTCCTTCTTCTGAAGTCCAATTATTTTGTGGTAAGAAACATACGACGATACGAATAATAGCTGAAATCCAAATCATAGCCTCAACCCAAAGTGGAGCTTGTAATGTTGGGAATGTTAATTTCCAGATAAACAATAAAATAATATAGAATACGGTCATTGTGATTGAAGATACCTGTAATCCAATTCCAAGCTGTCTTTTAATTTTATCATTTGTACCATACAAAGCCCTTTTAATACGAGGAACCAAGTGGAATGCATCTCCACCACACAACGTTAATGTTAATATGCCATATAATATGAACAATGGATTTCCTTTCGAATATACAAAGAATAAGATTCCAGCAATTAAGTCAAAAATCAAGTAACAAGCATCAAAAATTGCTTCCATTAAATCAGGCATTTTTCTCATTTGAAATCATCCTTTCTGCATTGTCATACACCTTTTGAAATACACTCATAAACACTTTGATCTCTTCTTCACTAAGACCTTCAAACATATCTTGTGCAAACTCCTTTTGCGCCCATATTCCATCTTCAATTACTTCATTGGCCAATTGTAGTAAATGAATAGTTACATGCTTTTTATTATCTTTGTCGACTCTTCGCTCAATAAAGCCACGATCTTCTAATACTTTAAGTGAAGTCGAAACATGAGACTTTGTAGACTTACGAATACGAACAATGTCCGCAGCCGTATTGTACGCTGGATTGTTGTAAATAAACATTAATATGTCATACTCCAACTGTCTTAACTGATATTTTTCGCAAACTCCAGAAACCTTCATCTCATAATGTCTCGTTATCGTTTTATGTTCATCCCAAAAGTGCATATGCACCCTCCTCATCGTTCTATTTAGAACGTTTTTATTCCATAGCTACTCTATAGGTTTGTCAACAACTTTTTATTGACACTTTTTATGTAAAAATACTATGCTAACTATAAGGGAAGGAATCCAAATATGCATACACAAAAATCTAACTTTCAAACAATGAAATACTTCTTTTACATCTTAATGATTGCAATTTTAGGATGGTTTTGTTTCATGCAATTATTTGGTGCTAACGAACAAAACTATAACAATCCGTCCAAATCCATAATCTATTCCGGTTCCTTTTACTGGAATAAAGAGGATGGTACAAAACAAAAAATAGACATTCCCGGAACCTATGAAGTAAAACCAGGCCATACCATGGTCCTGACAACAACCTTGCCTAAAGACTATGATGAAACGACTTTTGCGATTCGATCCTCTTTGCAGGACATTCAGTTCTACGTAGGAAATTCATTGCGCGCACAATATTCCACAAAAGATACAAGAATGGCTGGTAAAAATTCAGCGAGTCGCTACATCTTTTGTCCTACAACCTATAAAGATGCAGGAAAAACATTACGCATTGAACTGACAACCTACACTTCAAATTATTCTGGCATTGTCAATGAGGTGTATTGTGGTAATAAAGCCGAAATTTGGCAATATATATACAATACTTATGGAATATCCACATTTATTGCCTTCTTTATCTTATTTACCGGTATCACATCCATCCTGTTTGGCATAGCCCTAAAAAATGTCTACCACACAACATTCGACATGGAATACTTTGGATGGTGTATGCTCATGGGATCTGTCTGGATGCTTGGAGAATCCAAAATTCGACAAATCCTAGTTCCTAACGCATCCGCGTTAGCTGCTTTATGCTTTGTGATGATCATGCTGAGTCCATTACCCATCTTGTTCTATGCGGACAACATTCAAAATGGCAAGCACCAAAAACTCTATCGAAATATTGGTTATGTCGTCATTTTAAACTTTATTGTTTCTTCCATTCTCTATCTTACAAAAGTCAAAGACTACATTGAAACATTGCCCGTTGCACAATTACTACTCGTCTTTGTGTTTATCCTAATATTCATTCATTTAGTACAATACATACGCAAAAATAAACAAACAAAATCCGACTACATTCTATTGATTGGACTCTTTCTAGTCCTAGTCTGTGTTGCTATTGAATCTGTATCTGTTTATTTTGTCGCAACTATTTCAGGTATCTTTATTGGCATAGGCATGATTATATTGCTCTTCACCAATATTTTTCGTACCATTCGAAAAATTCAAATTATAGAAGAAAAGCGCCATCAAACGGAGTTGGAAATTGAAAAGAAAGAAAACAAAAAAATAACACTTCAAATGATGGAATCCCTTTCTACTACCATTGAAGCCAAAGATGAATATACGCGTGGACACTCAAGGCGTGTCGCCCAATATGCAGCCTTGATTGCCAAAAATATGGGTTGGACAAATGAAGAGATTCAAAACCTTAAAAACTGTGCTTATTTACACGACATTGGAAAGATTGGTATTCCAGACCAAATCTTAAATAAGCCTGGCAAATTAACAAATGAAGAATTTAATTTAATCAAACAACACACTACAATTGGACAAGACATCTTAAAAGATATAACGATCATTCCGCATATCGATGAAGTCACAAGAAGTCACCATGAACATTATGATGGTACTGGCTATCCAGATGGACTTAAAGGAAATGAAATTCCAATACAAGCACGTATAATTGCGTTAGCCGACAGTTATGATGCCATGAACTCAAGAAGAATCTATCGTAACGCATTAAGTCATAGACGAATTTATCATGAAATCCAAATGAATGCGGGTACGCAATTTGATCCTGAAATTACTAAAGTCTTCTTGAAATTAATGGACAACGGATCTTTATTTCACTTAAAACACGAAATACTTCCATCCCAAGAAGACACAATCAATAAGTTTATTTCCGATGTTGTGACAACCATGCAAGATCAGGAAGAAACAAAAAACATCGATTATCTTACAGGCCTTCCTGTTCGTAATGTAGGACAAAAACGCATTGCGAGCGCTATGCAAAAGACAAATGGATGCCTGATTTTCTTGGATATGGATAACCTTAAAAAAATCAATGACGTCTATGGACATAAAGCTGGAGATCGAGCCCTAAAAAGCCTGGGAAAACTATTGCTAGACATTTCAATACCTAAGATCGCATGTCGTATGGGAGGGGATGAATTCCTTCTGTTCTTACCACAAGCGAATACAGAACAAGCCGAAAATACAGTTTCAAATGTGATTGAACAATTCAAAGAAATCATTAAAGACGATAGTGAAACCCATTTTGCAGCCCTTTCTGCAGGCATGCTCATGTGCACTCGAAACGATACGTTTGCGGATGCCTATTCAAAAGCCGACAAAGCCTTGTATTATGTGAAACAAAATGGTAAGAACAACTATTCTTGGTACAACCAAATCCATTATGGAAACACAGCCAACACAAGCTTAGACTTGCAACAAATCGCAAACTCCCTACAAACAAGTGGAAACTATTCAGGCGCATTACACCTAGAATATCGCGATTTCACAAGACAATATGAATACATACACCAATTGATGACACGAAACCAATGGAACTGTTATCTAGTCATGGTTACTATGGAAACTGTACAAGATACACTTCCATATATTGAAGAAATCGAAGAAGCCCTTGACCATATGGGTGAAGCTATTCAAGACAACATTCGAAAGGTGGATGTATGTACACGTTATAGTGCTATGTAATATTTGATTATTCTATCTCATCCTGCAGAAACACAAATTCCAAACATCATGTCACGCATTTTTATGGAATACTACAAGCTACAGGATAGTCAGCACTTCACGCCTAGCTATGAATATATTTCCATGAAAAAATAAAGGAGATCGACAATTTAGTCAATCTCCTTTTAGTTTGACAACAACCACCAACATTCTGAATCTCATCTAAAAATAAGTATGTTTTTCCTTTCGAGCCAGAAAATTCAATGCCAATCTCTAATAGATGCTCATCTTCGAAGTTCACATATATGATTTGTGGCAATGGAATTCCATCATTCATTAATTTATGAATCTTTTGATACATCATATACGATTTACCCGTTCTTCGAACCCCCACAAAACAATAATTCACATTATCTTCTAAATCATAATTTCTAGAAATAATAGGATTATAAAGATACATCTCCTTTTGATCTACTATTATCTGTTTTAAAATATCTCGATTCATACGCAGCACTCTTTCTTTTACCGCATTATATAAACATATTGTCTTGTCTGTAAGACAATATTTATGTCTTTTTGTCTTGTTCACAAGACAATATTCATATATTTTTGTCTTATCTACAAGACAAAAGCCTTCCGAAATCAAATAAAATTCTTATCAAAATGATATTGAATCACTTTAGAAAAGTCCTCTAAGTTTAGCGCATCATTTTTTTCAAGAGCAGAAAAAAAGATTGCGTTTGAATGTTCGGCAAATTCCTGAAGAATCGTTGTTTTACCAACTCTTCTTCGACCATACATTACTAAATATTCAAAACAATCACTATTATATAATTCATTCAAATGATTTAATTCTTCTTTTCTTCCTAACATCAAATCACATCTTTCGTATTTGTATACTTACGAGTAGTATACTTTAAAGCATACAAACATATTCAATCATTCTTTCACTGTATACTTTTTTATTCTCCCAGTTCATCCAACATATCATCTACACCATCACGGTAACTTTCATCGTTATCATAACGATCCTCATCATAATCACCTGAATATGCATCATCACTTCCCTCATCATAAGAAGATGAAGAACTCGAGTTTTGTCCCTCTTCCCTTGCCTTAAACTCATGCCATTCAGTACGACGTCTACTCTCGAGACGATACTGTTCCATTTGCGCTTCCCATTCTGCCTCTTCCTTTTTCAAAGATATATATCCAGATCCAAATAGAAGTCCAAGAATAATCAAGAAAATCATTCCACCCTTACCTTTTGATTCATTATTTGGTTGAATGACCTTTTTTTCCTGATAATTTTTACTAGGCTCAACTTCAGGCAAAATTTTTTTCCGATTTGAATAATCAATTTGTTTTTTTGTTGTTTGAACTTTTGGTGGGATATTCATCGAAAACATTGAATGTATATCATACAATCTTCTAAGGATAAAACCGGCTAGCCAATTAATAAAAGCATCCTCAAATTCAATACTAAAACAAGTTAATAAGCTAAGAAACTCAAACATCGCTTCATCCATTAAGGATGAATCAAAACAAGGATCATTCTTTAACATTGTCTTAATTTCATCCTCTGACTTTCCATCATAACGAGATACCAGCTCCTCATCACTCATATCCAAGATTTCCTTAACGCCATCCCCCACAATCTTCTTACGTGTTTCTAAATCTAATTTCTTAGATTTCTTTCTTTCTGTTTTTGTAGATATCTGAGGCTTCTTTGTTTTGCTCTTATCAGAAACAGGTACATCCATACCATACTGCTGCATTACCTGTATTAACTCTTTAGTTAGTAAACCCTTTTCATTAGCATGAATATAAATTTCTTCATAGATTGGACAAAGACTACAAGCTTCACTAAACTTATCTTCTTCAATTAAAGAATCAACAGATTGAACAAACTCATATGAACTATATCCCTTAATACACTCTTCGCAAATAGACGCATAAAAATGTCTTAAGTAAACAGGGATAAACACAGAAGTATAGAAATCATTTTCTTTACATCGTTTAGAAACATCCTCAATATGTTTCTTAACTCTACTCGAATCCAAAATCATACGATATAACGTACTTGCAAATGAATTGCACAATATACCAAAATTTACATTTAAACAAGACTCTAACATCTTCTCCTTTACAAGCTCTATTTCTACATTAATCTGACTTGTACTCCCCTGCATCATAAGCACTTGAATCTTTTCTAAGCTCGATATATCACGATTTAAATTATTCGTATTCATATTTGAAAAAGGTAGTTCAATATCTTTATATTCACCACGAATCAGTTTATCCTCTACATCATTTACTAAACTTGAATACTTATCTTTACAATCATTGTAATAGTCATACCAATCTAGAAACTCTTTTGAAATTATTATATTTTCCATTCCCTATACCTCTGGTCTTATACTGTTATTATAGCCTTTTCGATCTATGATTTCATTTTAATGCTGGTATAATGTTAGGTATGAACTATCAAAATATACAGAGCGGATTATCTACCGCATTTTTAGACAAAAATATATCTTCCAACGTATTATATCGACCTCAATTTATTTCAAACGACTATAAAAATGGAAGAAAAGTACTAAGCACCATTGAAGATGAATTATTACACTGCGACTCCTTTTTAATCAGTGTAGCCTTCATTACGATGGGAGGTATCACCCCCTTACTTCAAACGCTTCGTACTTTAGAAGATAAAGGCATCCATGGAAAGATTCTAACAACGGACTATTTGGCATTTAGTGATCCTAAAGCCTTAGATAAACTCGCTACATTTTCCAATATTGAACTTAAAATGTATCTAGTACCCGACTCAAAGAATGGTTTTCATACCAAGGGATATATCTTTCAATCAAATGAAATCTACAAGATTCTTATTGGTTCTAGTAATATGACAAATACAGCACTTACTACAAATCGAGAATGGAATACAAAAATTGTGTCCACAAAATCCGGTGAGTTTGTATCAGAAATGTTAGATGAATTTGAAGAATTATGGAATCATCCAAATACATATTCCTACAATGCATTTATTGGTGCATATAGAGTGCATTATGAAGAATACAAAAAGGTGAAACAAAAAGAAGACATTAAATTACCTTCTAAACAACTGATTCCAAATTCTATGCAACAGGCTTTTATTTCCAATCTTAGAAAGCTTCGCAATGAGAATGAATCAAAGAGTTTGTTGATTTCAGCCACAGGAACAGGTAAGACATATGCCTCAGCCTTTGCCATGCAAGACCAAAATCCAAAAAGAGCCCTATTCCTAGTTCATAGAGAGCAGATTGCCAAACAAGCTCTTCAAAGCTACAAAAATGTATTTGGAGAATCCAAAACATTCGGTTTATTATCTGGAAATAGTAAAGATACTGATGTAGACTACTTGTTCGCAACGATGCAAACGATGTCTAAAAAAGAAGTGTATTCAAGTTTTGCCCCTGATATATTCGATACCATCATCATTGATGAGGCACATCGCATTGGAGCTAAAAGCTATCAAGAAATCATGGACTACTTTAAGCCAAAGTTTTGGCTAGGAATGAGCGCAAGCCCAGAAAGAATGGATGACTTTGATGTATATGCAGCCTTCGACCATAATATTGCCTATGAAATTCGTCTTCAACAAGCTCTAGAAGAAAACTTATTATGTCCATTCCACTATTTTGGCATTACCGACTTTTTAACCAACGGAAACGAAACGGATTTTACCGATTTTAACTATTTAACATCCAACCAAAGAGTCGACTACATTATCGAACAAACCAATTACTATGGATACAGTGGAGAAAGAGTCAAAGGACTCATGTTTTGCAGCTCCAAAAAAGAAGCGGCTGCCCTTAGTGAAAGATTAAATCTAAGAGGATATCGAACCATCGCTTTAAGTGGAGAGGATTCTCAAGAAAAAAGAGAAGATGCGATTGATCGCTTAGTATCCGATACAAGAAGTGACTATCTACAATACATTTTAACTGTAGATATTTTTAATGAAGGTGTCGACATTCCTGAAATCAATCAAGTTGTACTATTAAGACCCACACAATCGCCCATTGTCTTTGTCCAACAATTAGGTCGAGGCCTAAGAAAATCAAAAGACAAAGAATATGTTGTCATTCTAGACTTCATTGGAAACTACAAAAACAACTTCATGATTCCAATCGCCCTATCTGGAGATCGTTCTTACAACAAAGACAATATAAGACGATATGTTCTTGAGGGTGAAAGAATTATTCCAGGATCGAGTACGATTCACTTTGATGAAATCAGTAAGAAACAAATTTTTGCGTCGATTGACACCGCCAATTTTGCGGATATCAAGCTCATTAAGGATAGCTATAAAAATCTAAAGAATAAACTTGGAAGAATCCCTACTCTTATGAATTTTGAAACCTATGGAGAAATTGACGTACAAAAAATTTTCGACAACAAATCACTAGGATCTTACTATGCCTTTTTAAAGAAATATGAAAAGGATTATAAAGTAAGATTCTCTATAGTCTAAAAATCGGGTGCTGAGGGACAGAAATAATTCGTCCAGCTGACAAATATGCTTTAAATAAAGT
>ENA-OQIH01000710-OQIH01000710.1-human-gut-metagenome-genome-assembly--contig:-NODE-710-length-20781-cov-4.965562_pt1 | contig 20781 bp, 19 predicted proteins | sample MGYA00242575_ERZ504740 | MGnify/ENA primary metagenome ERZ504740 (study PRJEB26092, sample SAMD00036192) | human gut metagenome | host: Homo sapiens | study: EMG produced TPA metagenomics assembly of...
ATATAGGGGATTGGTCAAATGGTATGATAGGGGTCTCCAAAACCTTTGGTGGGAGTTCGATTCTCTCATCCCCTGCTCCTTAGGAGCCTGAAAGCCTTTAAAATCAAGGCATTCAGGCTCTTTTGTTTTGTCCAAAAAGGGCAGGGTACCAACTTTGGGGCCCTGCCAAAATCCAGACAAAAAGGAGTTTGCACGTCAAAGATTTCTTCCCCCGGTATGATTGTAAATTAGAACATTTTGAGCAAAAATTCATCCGTTAAAGTCTTATGAAGATTAATTATAGAGTTGTCAAAATATAAATTTTTCTATTGATTTATTAGTAAAGGATTTTTTTGATAAATATAATCCAATAATTTATGCTATAATAAATGATATATATTATTCGGAGAAATAAAAATGGAATCTAAAGAAATCTTAGAAGAGATGGAAATGAATTACGATGAATTTGTGTCATATTTATTAAAGAAATATGGACCAGCTAAATATGATTATTTTACAAATGCTACTTGTAAAACTAAAAGTAAGCGAATTTCAAGAACTAAAGAAGGGTTATTTTGTCATCATATAGATGAAGATAAAGGCTATATGCTTTCGCGTACAGGATGTGCATTAGAACAACCGTTTGAGTACCAAAAAGCAGAACGTCTAGTTTATTGCAATTATATTGAGCATTTATTACTTCATATATTGATTGGAAAAAACGCTTTTTGGTCTAAACATCAAAAGTTAATTGCACCTAAGCAATTTTCTTATTTCATTGTTCCTGGTGTTTCTTATATTTGTTCAGAAATAAATTTATTGTATGACCAAAATGGAAGTTCTGTAGAATGGAGAAATAGATGTTTTAAAGAAATAGAAAACAATTTTGAAGATTATATTTACATATTAAATTCATTTATTCAATATATAGTGGACAATTATTCTGGAAATATAAATCAAAAAGAAATTATGGTGGGACAACATCTTATCCACAAAGAGCTGGGAGAAGGTATCATTACTGATATAGATGGTGAAGAAATATTTTCGAAAGTGACTATTCAATTTGCAAATTGTAAGAAGGTCATTTATAGAGATTGGATTGATAAAGGAGATTATCATAAGGAAATAAGGAACATTAAAGAGAACCTTGCTTCCGATACATATAGTAATGTGATAATAAAATCTGTATATAATCGTTTAGTAGTAGAGTGAGGTTAAGAAACAAGGCGAAGCCGATACGCCGTAGGGCAGTTTTTGACGGAGTGTTTATAGATCGCTAACAAAAATTTATTAAGGAGTGTTGATATGTGTCAGGCTGTACAGGAAATGTGTGATGATGCAAGGACAGAAGGCAGAACACAGGGGTTTACAGAGGGTGAAAGTATTGGGATTCAGAAACAGGCGCTGCTTACAGCATAGAAAATGCTCAAAGACAGCAGATTTACACTGGAAGATATCTCTAATTTTTCCGGGTTGCCGCTGGATGAGATAAAGAAATTACAAATGAAATAACATTCTTAGAATTATGTAAACAAAACCAGGGGATTGCCACCAGGCAATCCCCTGAAATATTTCATATGAAATTATAAAATTATTTCGCTTCAGCTTCAGCGCCTTCAGCGTCCTCATCCTCTTCCGGAGCTGCCTCATATTCACCGATATGAACAACAACTGCATCCTCAGGAGTGATGAAGTGGACGTGTTTGCCTTCCGGGATCGGGAGGTCTTTTACATGGATATCACGGACGTCTGCAGGATAGCCGTTGAAGTCGATGACGATGGTGTCAAGAAGGTTGGACGGATCTGCTTTGTAGTGGATCTCTTCCATCTCCTGCTCAACGATACCCTGAACCATGTCGGTGTGCTCCAGTTTGACAGCGACTGTTGTGGAAACCTTCTCACCGGCTACCAGTGCCTGGAAATCCAGAGCCATCAGCTGTTTTTCAATTGGATTATAGTCAATATTTTTTACCAGGGCATCAACTTTTTCGCCTTCGATGTCCAAGTAAACCTGTGTACCTTCTTTATTTGCTTTAATGAATTTGGCTGCCTCGGCACCGTTAAACTGAAGTGCTACAGGCTCTTTCATTTCTTTTCCACTAAGAATTCCTGTGACGTAACCCTCACGTCTTAATTTTTTAGCTTTTACATTCGGGTTTCTTTTCTCTGCTTTCAATGTGATCATGTCAAATTCCTCCTCCTGATGCATGGATTCCGGTAATGTTGCTGTTCGCGCTGTTCGCAGTAACACGAATTCTGCATTTCTTTTCTGACTGGGATTATTATAGCACTTCTCGGACGAGGTGGCTAACAAAAAGTTAGAAAATTTAAGAATAATATTTTGTATTGTTTAACTTATGTACAAAACTTCAAGGGTAAAATTAGACAAAAACAAAGTATATATTTGAGATTTTACAGAAAAAATTAAAACAACATAAAAAATTGCACAAATCAAGTGATCATAAAAGCCTGAAAGTTGGCATTTATCTGGAAGAGAGGCAAGTATTAAATATGAATATTCTATTTTTATTTGATTCAGATATGCGAGGAGACGGGAAATATCCATATTGCTGACATATTGGAGAGAGCTGTTGTGATCAATGTAATAAAAATTGGAAGATATGATGCAGGACAGAGATGACGGCGAAAGAAGGTGGCAACATAACACGATGGGTATTTTACTCTGGAGAAAGAATTTAACGGAATTGCATATAATTTCTGAAACAATTTAACATACAATTCACAAAGCTTTATCTCAATCACGATATCTGAACAGCCGGAAAAATCCTATACTACAAACTATGTGAGCGAGAGAAGAGAAAGGAGATAAATAATGTCAGAAATTGCACTTAGAAATGTATGTAAGCAATTTGATTCGGAGCATTACGGTGTGAAGGATTTTAATCTTGATATACATGATAAAGAGTTTGTGATCTTTGTAGGTCCGTCCGGATGTGGAAAATCCACCACTTTGCGTATCATCGCAGGCTTGGAGGAGATCACAGACGGTGAGCTTTCCAATTATCTGGAACCGAAGGAGAGGGGAATGTCCATGGTGTTCCAGAACTATGCCTTATATCCGAACATGACAGTTTATGGAAATATGGCATACGCCCTGAAGATCCGTAAGCTTCCGAAGGATGAGATCGACAGAAAGGTCCATGAGGTGGCAAAGATCCTGGAGATCGACCAGCTTCTTGACCGGAGGCCGGTGGCTCTTTCCGGCGGTCAGAAACAGCGAGTTGCCATTGGAAGTGCAATTATCCGGAAGCCGAAAGCCTTTCTCATGGATGAGCCCCTTTCCAACCTGGATGCAAAGCTCCGTGCTCAGATGCGTGTGGAGCTTGTGAAATTACATAAACAGCTGGACACCACCATTATTTATGTAACGCACGACCAGACAGAGGCCATGACTCTTGGGACTAAGATCGTGGTCATGAAGGATGGTCTGATCCAGCAGGTGGGAGCGCCGCAGAGTATTTATGACAATCCGGTAAATCTTTTCGTGGCAGGCTTCCTTGGTTCTCCGTCCATGAACTTTTTCCGGTGTACGGTAAAAGCAGAAGAAAATAATCGCACGGCCCTTCTTCTGGATGATGCCAAAACTGTGAAAAAGGTTTATCTGGACGGAACCAGAGGAAAACAGATTGCAGACAGATATAACGGCAGACACGTGATCCTTGGAATCCGTCCGGAGGATATCTACGAGTTTGATGAGGCGAAAAAGCTTGGTATTGAAAATGAAAGCGTAGATGTAGATGAGCCTGTAGTAAACCGCGAGATGCTGGGAGCGGAAGTGATCCTCTATTTTGATGAGCAGGGCAAAACCCTGGCAGTCCGCTTAAGTCCGGAAAATCAGACACAGGTAGGGGAGAAGGTTTCTCTGTATTTTGATATGGAGAAGGCCCATGTGTTTGATCCGGAGACAGAAGAAAATATTTTTGTGTCATGAATTTATGTCACGGAAGAGCTTGAGTACAGGCAGATCAGCCTGTAGATAGAATCTGATTATGCAAGGAGGAGAAATAGTTATGGAAAATAACAGCAAAAGCAAGATCACACCGTACTTATATCTGGTGCCTTGTATGCTTATTTTTGGAATTTTTCTGTTTTATCCGTTTGTGAAAACAATTTATTTAAGTCTTTACAAGACCAACAAGATGGGACAGGCAAAGCTGTACGTTGGTCTGGGCAATTATAAAGAGCTGCTTCAGTCAGCATCCTTTATCAACAGTCTGAAGGTGACGCTGATCTTTGTGCTGATCGTTGTGGTCGGCGGCATGCTTCTTGGTCTGATCGCAGCAGTGCTTTGTAACAAGGCGTTTCCGGGAATCCGGGTGTTCAGTACATCCTATGCTCTGCCAATGGCTATTGCATCCAGCTCTGCGGCGATGATCTTCCAGATCATGCTCCACCCGGCAGTGGGCATTGTGAACAAGCTTACCGGCCTGAATATCAACTGGCTGAACGATCCGAACACGGCTCTGATCTGCGTAGCCATTCTTACTGCGTGGCTGAACAGCGGGATCAATTTTCTGTATTTTTCCGCAGGACTCGGAAATATTGATGAGACCATTTATGAGAGAGCTTCTGTGGATGGAGCCAGCAGTGTGCAGCAGTTTTTCAGCCTGACGCTTCCGGGACTTTCCCCGATCATGTTTTACACACTGGTGGTAAATATCATACAGGCATTTCAGTCTTTTGGACAGATCAAGATCCTGACAGAGGGTGGTCCTAATGAGTCTACCAATGTTATTGTTTATTCCATTTACAGGGATGCGTTTTTTAACTACCGCTTCGGAAGTGCGGCAGCCCAGTCGGTTATCCTGTTTGTGATCATCATGATCATCACACTGATCATGTTCCGTATTGAGAAGAAGGGAGGGAATTACTGATGAGCCAGATGGAAAATATGGCAGTCCCGGCAGTGGGAAATATGTCAAAAGAGGAGCTTCTGGAGCTGAAAAAAGCTATGAATGCAAAGGCTCTTGCAAAGAGAAGGACAAGAACAGCACTCCGTGTTACGGCAAATGTTGTGTTTGCGGTTCTGGTCCTGCTTCCATTGCTTTATGCCATCAGTATTGCACTGATGCCTTCCAGTGAACTGTTTACTACAGAGTTAAATCTCTTTCCCAAGAATCCGACCTTTTCCAACTTTATCAATGCATTCCGCACCGTTCCACTTCTCCGATTCATATTGAATTCCTTTATCATGGCGGGATGCATTACCATCGGACAGATCATTACCTGTTCTCTTGCTGCTTTTGCGTTTTCTTTCCTGGAATTCAAAGGAAAAGGTATTTTCTTCATGGTTGTGATGGCAACCATGATGGTTCCGGGAGAGGCAACGATCATTTCCAACTACCTGACTGTATCAAGCTGGGGAATGCTGGATACTTATCAGGTACTGATCGTGCCTTACCTTACATCCGCAATGGGAATTTTCCTGTTCCGCCAGTTTTACATGACTTTCCCGATCTCACTGTATGAATCGGCAAAGCTTGATGGCTGCAGCAATCTGAAATTTATCGTAAGGATCCTGCTTCCGCTGACAAAATCCGCTATTGGCGCTATGGCAGTGTATACTTTTATCAACGCATGGAATATGTACATGTGGCCGCTGCTTGTAACGGGCTCCAACAATATGCGAACCGTTCAGATCGGTATCAGTATGCTGGATAGTGTGGATTCACAGTCCATCACCCTGATGATCGCAGGCGTTGTTATGATCATCATTCCGTCCATTTCCATTTTTATCGTTGGACAGAAGCAGCTGATCAGAGGAATGTTCTCGGGTGCAGTCAAGGGCTGATATCGGAGCAGGCAGCAACCCTGCAGCATCCTGCTGTAAGGGGAAAATATTGCAAAAAGATACTGCAAAGTCGTAAGACGGGCAGTTCATCTTATATAAAAAATGAAAAAAGAGAAAATTTTTCAAGAGGAGAAAAAAGTTATGAAGAAAAAAATCATCGCAGCTTTCCTTACCACAGCAATGACTATCGGTTCTCTTTCCGGAGTAACTGTATTCGCCGCAGATGCCGGCACAGATGAAAAAGTGGAAATGGCAGATGCTTCCGATGTAGACGGAACTACCATTACCTTCTGGCATTCCATGGGTGGTGTCAATGGTGAGGCGATCGATACACTGGTAAAAAAATTTAACGATGAGAATGAATACGGAATTACGGTAGATGCTCAGTATCAGGGGGAATATGATGATTCCCTGAACAAGCTGAAAAGTGCACAGATCGGAAACATGGGTGCGGATCTTGTACAGGTATATGAGATCGGAACAAGATTCATGATCGATTCCGGATGGATCGTGCCTATGCAGCAGATGATCGACGCAGACAGCTACGATGTATCTGAGATCGAGCCGAACCTGGCTGCATACTACACCATCGACAATGAGCTGTACTCCATGCCGTTCAACTCTTCCACACCGATCATGTATTACAACAAGGATATGTTTGATAAAGCAGGCATCACAGAAATTCCGGACAGCCTGGAAGGCATCGGTGAGATCGGACAGGATCTTCTGGACAAAGGCGGCGCAGGCGAGGTAATGTCTCTTGGAATCTACGGATGGTTTTTCGAGCAGTTTATCGGAAAGCAGGGCCTTGAGTATGCAAACAACGGAAACGGACGTAAAGAGGCTGCTACAGCTGTTGCTTTTGACGAGAATGATGCTGCAAAGAATATCCTTACAGCATGGAAGAATCTTAACGACAAGGGCTTCGCACCGGTCGTAGGAAAAGGCGGTGATGCTGGTCTTGCAGATTTTTCTGCAGGAAAATCTGCGATCACTCTTGGCTCCACAGCTTCCCTGAAACAGATCCTTCAGGATGTAAACGGAAAATTTGAGGTTGGTACTGCATACTTCCCGAAAATCAAATCCAGTGACGAGGGCGGTGTTTCCATCGGTGGTGCATCTCTTTGGGCACTGAACAACAATGATCCGAAAAAGCTTCGTGCAACATGGGAGTTCGTAAAATTCCTGATCTCTCCGGAGTCTCAGGCTTACTGGAACGCACAGACCGGATATTTCCCTGTAACTGTAAAGGCTCAGGAAGAGCAGGTATTTAAGGCTAATGTTGCAAAATATCCGCAGTTCCAGACAGCGATCGACCAGCTCCATGATTCTTCTGCCGACTATGTAGGCGCTCTGTTAAGTGTATTCCCGGAGGCAAGAGCTACCGTGGAATCCGAGATTGAGAGCATGCTCAACGGAAAAGAGGATGTGGATACAGCTGTGAAAAACATGGCAGATTCCATCAACAAATCCATCGAAGAGTATAACCTGGTGAATGAATAATTCGAAAAGGCGTGGAAACTGAAAAAGAAAAATAAATATATACAGCCAAAAATCCCCGGGTAAGCTCCTGGGGATTTTTGCTATAGTCACGGAAAAAAACATCCTGACAGGAAAATATCAGGAGAAAAATCAGAGGAATCTCTGGACGTAAGAGTATATATTGGCTATAATGATGAAGTTAATATCTACTCCTCAGGAAGGAAGAAAAATCTGTGAATAGAAGTAAAAGAGAAGATTATAAGAGATTTGTGGTATTTTGTCTGGCAAGTCTGATCGTGATCGCACAGGCAGCGATCTTTGCTTATGTATGGTATGATTTTTACAGTGACCTGATCCTGAAGCCATTCTGGAGAAAAGGTAACTGGGTAATGATCCTGATCTATGCGCTGATCTATCTGATGTTTGCCAAGCTTTACGGAGGTCTGAAGGTAGGCTATCTGAAGCGTATCGATGTATTTTATTCATTGACGCTGGCAACGATCTGTACCAATGTTGTGACGTATTTTCAGATCACACTGATCAACAGATGGTTTATGTCGGCCAGACCGGTGATCGAAATGACCGGAGTCCAGCTTGTTGTGACGGTACTGTGGATCTGGGGCTCCAGGTATATTTACTCCAGACTGTACGGAGCCAGAAGGTTGCTGGTGATCTACGGAGACCGTGATCCCGGTGATGTGATCCACAAGATGAACACCCGAAAGGATAAATACGATATCAGCGGTAAGGTTCATATCCGTGAGGGCGAAGAGAAGATCCATGCCATGATGGAAGATTATGAAGGCGTGATCATCTGGGATCTTCCGTCCCAGATCCGAAACAGGTATCTGAAATACTGTTTTTCTCATTCCATCCGCTGCTATATGAGCCCGAAGATTTCCGATATCATCCTGCTTGGAACAGACAGGATCCATCTGTTTGATACGCCGCTTCTGATGTGCAGGAATCAGGGACTTTCCATGGAGCAGCGTGCAGCCAAGAGAGTTCTGGATATCATTGTTTCCGGACTTGGGATCATCGTATCCTCACCCATCATGCTGATCATTGCCATTGCGGTGAAGGCTTATGACGGCGGTCCGGTATTTTATCTCCAGGATCGTCTTACCTATCAGGGAAAGGAATTCCGCATCCGGAAATTCCGAAGCATGTGTGTGGATTCCGAGAAGAACGGAGCGCGTCTTGCGTCTAAGCACGATTCCCGTATCACACCGGTAGGACATGTTCTGCGTAACCTGCATCTGGATGAGCTTCCCCAGCTGTTTAACGTGTTTATGGGTGATATGTCTCTTGTAGGTCCACGTCCGGAACGAGATGTGATCATGCAGGAATATGAGCAGGAAATCCCGGAATTCCACTATCGTCTTAAGGTAAAAGCCGGACTGACCGGTTATGCTCAGGTATATGGCAAATATAACACCACACCGTATGATAAGCTGAAGCTGGATCTGTTTTATATTGAAAATTATTCATTCCTTCTGGATATCAAGCTTCTGTTTATGACTGTAAAGATCTTTTTCCAGAAAGAAGTTTCCGAGGGCGTGGATGATAATCAGAAGAACGCTCTTAAGGATTCCGAAGACAAAAAATAAGTAACGAAACGAAATGCGTGTCAGGCTGCGGCAGATCATCCTGACGCGCATTTTGTGGATAGAGAGGACGGAGGTTGTTTTTATGGAAAAGCCGTTGGTTTCCGTAGTGATGCCCGTATATAACGGGGAAAGATATATTGGAAAAGCGATCGAATCAGCACTGGGACAGGAGGTTCCGGTAGAAGTGCTGGTCATTGATGACTGTTCTGCAGACGGCACAGAACTTGCTGTAATGAAATATATGGACAGCGGAAAGATCCGTTATATCCAAAATGAACAGAATATGGGGGCTGCCCGTTCCAGAAACCGGGGCGTAAAGGAAGCCCGGGGAAAATATATCGCATTTCTGGATGCGGATGACTGGTGGGAAAAGGGCAAGCTGAAATCCCAGACAGAGGTTATGGAACAGACCGGCTGTGCGATCTGCTCCACCGGAAGAGAGCTGATGACGCCGGATGGGCGCACTACCGGCAAATATATTCCGGTAAAGGAACGGATCACATACAGGGAGCTTCTGAAGCATAACAGCATCAACTGTTCTTCCGTATTGCTGCGCAGAGAAGATGCACTTGCGTTTCCAATGGAGCATGATGACAGCCATGAAGATTACATTACCTGGCTCCGGATCCTGAGAAAGGGAGGATTTGCAGCAGGGATCAACAGACCTTACCTGAAATACCGGCTCAGTGAAGGGGGAAAATCCAGAAATAAGCTGAAGTCTGCGGCAATGACTTATCAGGTGTATCGGTATGTGGGATATGGTCCGCTGAAGAGTCTGTTTTTCTTTGTTTCCTATGCGCTCCACGGGATATGGAAATACCGTTGAAAAATTCTGGAAGAGGTGAATAATTCTGACATATATTAATTCTTTATTTCCAAATTCATAAATATATGTTATTATTTATTCATACTTTTATCAAATATTACAAGGTGGAAACAAATGAAACAGAGAACGGATAGCCAGGGAGTTCCGTATTCTTACCTGGTCGATAACATTAAAGTAGTACTGATCTTTCTTGTCGTATTTAATCATCTGATCGCATTTCAGCTGGTCAAGGTGGACATGGTGGTGCGTTATGTATGGTATGGGATCACCATTTTTCACATGCCTGCTTTTATTTTTATATCTGGATATCTTTCCAAGAAGCCACAGGATGTACTGAAGAATGTGAAGAATCTGCTGATCCCTTATATTCTTGGATACAGTCTGACCTGGTATGCTTATATCTGGACCGGCAGAAGCATGGATTATGAGCTGCTCCGTCCGTCCGGAACAGTTATGTGGTATGTGTTGGCACTGTTTATCTACAGGCTGACTATCGAAGCACTTGGCAAGATACGTTTTATCGTGCCTCTGAGCATTATTTTTGCATTGTGGGCAGGAACAAGACCGGAATTTACGACTTATCTTTCAAGCTCCAGGATTGTTGTATTTTTTCCGTTTTTTGTGGCAGGCTATCTGTGGAAGAGTGATTACACAGACGTGGTCCGTAAATTCAAGGGTAAATGGATCCTGCTCCTGGTTTCAGCCCTGCTTTTGTATGCAGTTCCGAATTTTATGATCGCCAATGAGATCCCGGTAGATATTTTCCGTGGGAATCATACGTATCAGTTATCGGGAATGGATGATATCACAGGAATGCTGATTCGCCTTCTGATGTATCTGGTATCTTTTGTGCTGGTGCTGACGTTTCTGGCATTGATCCCGGATGTGAAGCTGCCGGTTACCTTTGTTGGAAGAAATACCATGGGGATTTATTTTTTCCATTATCCGATCATGATCGTACTCAACGGCCTGCTTCTTCTCAGCATCCCGCAGATGCTGAATGTCTGGGTGCTTTTCGGAGTATCCTGGGTGCTTGTGCTGATCCTTGGAAGCAAGCCGGTATCTTTCCTCTACGGAGGGGTACTAAACCTGCTTACATTTATTCTGTTCAAACGTGAGAGGCAGGTGCAGGATGAAGGACTTGAGGATGAATATGATGAAGATGACCGTTATGAGATCATACTGAAAAGAAAGAAAGCCATTGAGGAGCTTGCGGCAACTCTGGACGAGGAGGATGCACGTAAGGTGAAGGACGATGTGGCGGCTGTACTGGAACATGAGACAGAAGAGACGGAAGAAATCCGTGGCGAGGATTTCTTTGTAGATGAGGATCTTGAGATGGAGGAAGGCATGGATGATGCCGGAGCTCCACAGGAATTTGAGCAGCTCCAGGACCTGGATGATATATTAAAGATCACAGAACCGCAGGGGGAAATGGAAGTGCTTTTGAAAAATAAAGAAGAGAAAGCGCAGGATTAAATTAATAATGAAAAAAGTCATTACTTACGGTACCTTTGATCTGTTCCACCAGGGACATTACAATATTCTGAAAAGAGCCAGGGAGCTGGGGGATTATCTTGTTGTGGGTGTCACCAGTGAAAGCTATGATATCGAACGCGGCAAGCTGAATGTACAGGACAGCCTTCTGAAGCGTATCGAAAATGTCCGCAAGACTGGTTTTGCGGATGAGATCATTGTAGAGGAATATCAGGGGCAGAAGCTAAATGACATTACAAAATACAATATCGACCTTCTGGTAGTCGGTTCGGACTGGCGTGGCAAATTTGATTATCTGAAGAATTACTGTGAGGTCGTTTATCTGGAACGTACCAAAAATATTTCCAGTACCAAGCTCAGAAGTGAGGGTATGATCTACAGCATGGGCATTGTTACGGATGATACAGAGGACAACGAAATGGTGATGGAGTCCAAGTATGTCAGCGGACTGCATGTGGAAAGTGTGTATTCCGAGGACGTTTTTGTTGCGAGAGAATTCTGTGACAGATACGAACTTGACTCTTATGGTACAGATTACGGGCAGTTTCTGGAAGGATTGGATATCATTTATATCCGATCCGGTCTGAAAAACAGGGCAGATTATATCCGAAAGGCACTGGAATGTGATAAATATGTGATCAGTGACACGCCTATGGCTCTGGAACCGGAAGAGATAAGAGAGCTGTTTGCACTGGCAAAGGCACATCAGGTTGTTCTGGTAGAGAAGCTTACCATGGTCTATCTGCGCGCTTTTACGCAGCTCGTCTGGCTGACACATGGAGCGCTTGTGGGAGATGTGGTAGCTGTAAAATGCGCGATTTCACAGGATGATTTTGAGGGCGGAAAAAATTTCAGCGAAACAGTCAGCCAGGCGCTGTGTGCATGCATCAAGCTTCTCGGTAAGGATTACCTGGAGGTGAAGAGCAATGCGGTGAAAAGCAGTGACGGCTGCTTTATTTATGATATGATCACGATGAAGTATCTCCGGGCACTGGCGACCATTGAGATTGGAACAACGGTGGATGTGGAAAACGAGCTTGCGATCATCGGAACCAGGGGGCGTATCACCGTACCCGGTGACTGGTGGAATACCGGATATTTTGAAGCCAAAATAGAAGGTCAGGAATTCCTGAAACGCTACAGCTTTAATTTTGAGGGAAATGGTCTTCGCTATCTGCTTCAGGAGCTGGTCATCATGATTCGTGACAGACGGACAGAATGTACGAGATTTTTTTATGAAGAATCAGAAACTCTGGCTGAGCTTTTGAAAATAATTAATCAAAGAGGTTGACAGATGACAGAAAAACAGAAGCTTCTTTTGCAGCTCTTCCGGGAGGTTGACGCGATCTGCAAAAAGCATGATCTTAGATATGTAATGGCCGGAGGTACTCTGATCGGTGTTCTTCGAAATGAAGGCTTTATCCCATGGGACGATGATGTGGACATTTACATGCCCAAAAGTGACTGGGATAAATTTGTAGAAATATGTCAGAACGAGATGCCGCCGAACCGGGCGGTTTATTGTGCAGAAGTGGATCGTAATTATACCAACGGTTTTCCGCGCTACGGAAGTACGGATACCTGTGCGATCCACAAGCATCAGATCATAGGAGACGACAAGGCTGGTGAGATCATTGACGTACTGACTCTGGATCCCATTCCGGATGATGACCGTGAGTATGAGAAATACCGGGACCATATGATGATCTATACGGAACTTCTGAATATCAGCATGGTCGTGGGAGTCAGATGGGAAATTTCTCCCTGGCGGTATCTGTACTGGCTTTTCCGCTATACCTTCTGCGGAAAGGACAGAACCTTAAAGAAATTGGAGAAGATCATGTTTTCTTATAAAGAAGAGGAGTGCAGCCGCTATGCCATGCGATGGGGAGGCTGCCCGTTTCTTTTTGACAAGGATATGATGTTCCCTGTAAAATATATGGACTTCGAGGGCGAAAAGGTTATGATTCCTCACAGGACCAGCGATTATCTGATCTGGCATTACGGGGACGAATGGTCCTATATACCGCCTCATGGGGAAAGAGAATCTCATGAGTCTGTTGATGTTCCGGGCGCCAGCTATCAGGAGGTGCGGGATGAATATATGCCAAGGATCGACAAAAAACGTATCCGCAGACAGATGCTTTTCCGCAAATTCTACTGCCTTCTTATGGCAAAGGGAGACCATAAACAGGATGACAGACGAAGAAGGATCAAAGCCGGTGTTGTAGCCCGGGATGTGTCTGCCCGACTGATGAGATCCGAAAAAACAGCGGAGACCCTGCTGAAAGAGAGAAGATATGATGTGCTTGGTGAGATCTTTGAGGAGTATTACCGTGTACAGCTCAGCATGGAGTTTATCGGACGTGAGGATTTTAAGGGGATCCGTCCGTTCTATCATCCGGTCCTGATCCCGCTGGAGGATGAGGCTTTTCAGGCGGCCATGCTGACACTGATCTATCAGGAGCGTGTTTCCAAGGCATACCGTATGTACGAGGTACGCAAGAAAATGGATCATCTTACTCCGGAAATGGAGCAGACAGTGGAGGATATCCGACGTTTCCGAAAAGCAGCCAGCCACTATGAATTTAAAGAAATGCAGGAAGCAGAGGCGATTGTGGATGATCTTCTCAGAAAATATCCGGATGCTCCGGGATTCCTGAAATTTAAATGCCGGTTTGTGATGGAGCGCCTGGAAGGACCGCAGAATGCTTCAGAAGCGGAGAAATTTCTGTCTTACTGCCTGAGAGTATTTCCCCAGGATGGATATTTTATGAAATATAAGGGGGATCTTCTCTGGAAAAAGGGCCTCCGGAACGAAGCAATGGCAGAGTATCTGAAAGCCAGAGAATGCACCAATAACGGCATTGTGCAGCTGGAACTGGATAAATTCCTGAAAAAACAGAAGTCCCAGGCGATCCGGGACTGTCGGGATCTGCTTGGAAGCCAGAGAAGATCAGAAGCACTCTCTCTGATGGAGTTCTGGAGCAGACTGATGCCGGAGGATGAGGAGATCAGAGGCGCTCTTTATCTTGCGAAGGTATCTTCCGTCCGTACAAAAGGGGAGCTGGAAGAGCTGGTGAGAGAGCTTTGCAAAGAACTGGGGATCATCGGTAATTCTCCAAGGGAGGGAACTCTTGAGGAGCCGGTGTACAAAGAGGCACTTACCTGTGCATGGCAGAGATTCGGCTATCCCAAAGCACTGGCAGAGGGCCGTACCAGGATCCTGTGCAGTGAGGAAGAGGGCGAGATGGAATATCTGGCAGAGGAGATCCGCAGCTTTCTGGTCCATAAGGAATGGCAGGGAGAGGTATACAAGCTTCTGGGAGATATCCGGAAGAAACAGGGGCGTACCCGGGAAGCCTTCGAAAATTATTTCCTGGCATTGGATCATGAGCCGCATCCCTATATAAAAAATGAGCTTTCCAGGATCTTCCTGGAGGATCTTTACGATGGAAGCCGGCGTACCGGATTTTTCGCAAAGAAGGCAGACGTGACAGAATTTCTGAACAGCTGGCTGGATAAGTATAAAAGTCAGGAGGAGCTTCAGGAGCTTCTGAAGCGGATCCTGTAATGACAGATCAACAGAAACGAGGCAGAGTGTATTGAACAGAGAACAGCAGAAAGTACTGGAACTTCTAAAAGAAATAGATACCATATGCAGAAAAAATAAGATCACATATTATCTTTCTCCGTATCTTACCCTCTGTGCGGTAACGGAGCGCCCTTTTCCCATGAATCCGGCAAGCAATGATATTTATATGAAGACCGGTGATATGGCCCGGTTTAAAAACATCTTTGACGAAGAACCGGAGCTGCGCAGAGCTCTGGAATCTATGGAGAATAACAGCCGTTTCCCCGGATTTTTTCTGCGTTATACAGATAAAGATACATTGTTTTATAAGCTGGACGAGTATGGAAAATACAAACATCCGGGACTGGGGATCAATATCCTTCCGCTGCAGTGTGAATATGGTCCAAAGGGAAAATATCTCTGGAACCGTATGCGCGAAGAGGGATGGAAGAGGATCTACGGAAAAAAAGGCAAGTGGCGAAACCGGCGTGAGCTGGGATGTATCTGGATGGTGCGAGTCCTTTCCCTTTGCGGACGAGGCTGGCTGGCAAAGAGCATATTCCGGGATCTGCTCCGGCAGCCGCAGGATGGCGCAAAAACATATGTACTCCGATATTTTGACCAGAATCTTTATTTTCCTGCGCATATTTTTGAAAATCCCGGGGAGGCAATGCTTGGAGGAGAATCCTTTATGGTCCCGGGAAACACAGACAGCTATCTCACCCGGGCCTACGGCAAAAATTATCGAAATAAGTCAATGGAAAACTATGTTCCCGGCTCGCTGGTGGTGTGCAGCACACTGATCCCATGCGAGGAATTTCTGCAGCAGTCAAAGGAACTGAAGAAATTTGCTTCTGTCAGGAAGAAAAGGGAAAAGCGCAGGCAGTTTGGAATGAATTACCGGGAATATCTTGCACAGTGCTGGGATTATGCAAAATTCTGCGGGGAAAAATATACCTGTGCACTGGCTTATCGCAAAAAGCTCAGCTATATCCGGAATCTCTTCAAAAATGAAGATTATGTGGAACTGGAAAAAGCATTTGCAGGATATACCAGGATGAATGATCGCTGTCTGAAATATGAAGAAGCATTTGAAACAGATCCGGAGGTTTTTGACCTGTATCTTAAGTATCTGGAAAAAACAGGAAGGATCTCGTATATGGAGAAGGTAAAAAAATATGTCTAAGGTCAAGCTTACAGATTATGTTGTGGAATTTTTGCAGAAAAAAGGGATCCATGATTTTTTTGGATACCAGGGAACCATGATCGCACATCTGGTAGATTCCATTGAAAAGAATCCCCATGCAAGAAGTCATTCCAGCTATCATGAGCAGGGAGCTGCTTTTGCCGCCTGTGGTTATGCTCAGGCAAAGAATGCCTGCGGCTGTGCCTATGCCACCAGTGGTCCGGGAGCTGCCAATCTGCTTTCCGGTGTGGCAGATGCGTATTTCGATTCTCTTCCGGTGATCTTTATCACCGGACAGCTGAATACCTATGAATATTCCGGTATTACAGGCCTTCGTCAGCAGGGCTTTCAGGAGATCGATATGGTTTCCATGGCAAAGCCGGTAACCAAGTACGCGGTGCAGGTCCGTGATCCGAAAAATATCGTTCGTGAACTGAATCTTGCATGGCAGATCGCCAATACAGATCGAAAGGGACCGGTTCTTATCGATCTTCCCATGAACGTGCAGAGAGGCGAGGTGGAAGATCCGGTTTATGATATGGAATTTTCCGAGGAAGAGATCGAGACAGCTGTATATGGAAAAAATGATCCGGAAAACGGGGCAGCCTTTTACAGGGATGCAGTTGCAAAGGTGGATTCTTCTGATGGAGCAGAGGCGGCAGAATATATTCTGAATAAGATCAGGACTGCAAAACGGCCGGTATTTATGATCGGTCACGGAGCTTCCGGAGAAGCAGAAAAAATGCTCACAGATCTGGCGCGTGCCCATCACATTCCGGTGATCACAAGTGTACTTGCCCGGTCCGCACTGAGCTTTGATGATCCTCTGAACTTCGGGTGCATCGGAGGTGCCTACGGACACCGGTATGCAAATATGATCGCCAATGCAAAAAGCGACCTTCTGCTCTGCTTTGGAATTTCCCTGTGTACCCGTCAGATTGGTACTAAGGTTCATGAGTTTGCGAAGAATGCCGAAATCATCCGTGTGGATATTGATCCTTATAATCTTCAAAGAGAGATCCATGAGGGAAGAGAAGGTGAGAAATGCTTTTGCGTCAGCGCAGAGACTGTGGTGCGTAAGCTGACAGAGCAGCAGGCACAGATCGGTTCCTATGAGGAATGGCTTGCTGTCTGCCAGAAGATCCGTAAGGAACTCTGGAAAGTGGACGATGAGACACCGCAGCGTTATCCGAACCGCATGATCGCATATTTGAGTGATCAGCTTTCTGATACCGGAGCGGTTGCTGTGGATGTGGGACAGCATATGGTATGGAGCTATCAGTCCTTCCACAATCAGCAGGGGCAGAAGACACTTTTTTCCGGCGGACATGGTGCTATGGGATATGCACTTCCGGCGGCTATCGGAGCTTATTATGCTACCGGCAAGCCGGTGGCATGTATCTGCGGAGACGGAGCCTTCCAGATGAATATCCAGGAGCTGCAGTGGGTGAAGCGTGAGAATATCCCGGTGAAGATGATCGTAATGAATAATGAGGCGCTGGGAATGATCCGTCATCTTCAGAGAGATTATTTTGACTGTGTATATGCGGATACCTCCGATGGCAGCGGATTCTCGTCCTGCGATTTTACAGATGTGGCGCAGGCTTACGGAATTCCTGCAAAGCGCATCCAGGGAGAAGACGTGGAAAAATATGCCGGTGGATTCCTGGAGCAGAACGGACCGGAGCTTTTGGAGATCATGCTGGAGCATGGAACCTACGCATACCCGAAGACCTGTCTGGGTGAGCCGATCCACAATCAGCAGCCTTATATACCGAAACCGATATTTGATGAACTGATGGAGCTGTAAAATGGGAAAAATAACTGTGATCACAGGCGGTACCTCCGGAATCGGAAGAGGAATCGCCGAAAAGATCCTGGCAGAGTCGGCAAAAACTGACAGGATCTTCGTAACATATGGACATGATGAGAAGAAGGCACTGTCGTTTCAGGAGAGCCTTCCTGAGGAAAAAAGATCTCAGGTGACTTTGATAAAGGCAGATATGTCTTCCTATGAAGAGATGATGGTTTTTGTGGAGGAGCTGAAAAAGCAGACAGACCATATTGACTGGCTTGTAAGCAATGCCGGCATCAGTACCTACGCAAAATATGAAGACTACAGCTTTGAGGAGTGGACACGGATCGTAAACACCAATCTTTCCGTACCTGTATTTATGGTAAAAGAGCTGAGATCCATGATGGTAGAGGGCGGCAGTGTGCTCTTTACCGGTTCCTATGCAGGACAGCAGGCGTATTCTTCCTCCCTTGTATATGGAGTCACCAAGGCAGCCATCCATTTCCTGACAAGATCCCTGGTAAAGGAATTTGAGCCAAAGGGCATCACAGTCAACGCTATTGCACCTGGCTTCATCGAAACTCCGTGGCACAGCGCCCGCACCCAGGAGAGCTATGACCGTATCAACCGGAAGATCGCACTCCACAGGTTTGGAACTGTGGAGGAAGTGGCGGATATGGCTTATGCAGTGCTGTCTAACGGATATATGAACGGCAGTGTGGTGGATATCCACGGTGGTTATGACTACTTTTAATAGAAGTTGAAAGTGTGCAGGAAGACAGAAGAAGACATGTTGTGCCTGCACATAAGGGGCTTCTTATGACTTTCTGTACAGGGGCGACGTCCCGAAAACGAAATGCAGCGAAGCAGAATCGGGTTTGCGCACTTGAGACGTCCGTACGGAACCTGTGAAATTCTTTATATTTAAGCGAAAAAGGCTTGACTTGTACACCTGCTCTGTGATAAAATTGACGAGCGACATGGAAGTTAGGTCTTTTTTTTATGCCCGAAAATGACGACGGATATACGTTCCGGGCGGCATAGAAGACCATGCAAATGAAAACACTGGAGGTGGAAGTTGTGCGCGTTAAGATTACATTAGCATGCACCGAGTGCAAGCAGCGTAACTACAATATGACGAAGGAGAAAAAGAACCATCCTGAGAGAATGGAGACCAAGAAATATTGTAAGTTCTGTCATACACACACTCTGCACAAGGAAACAAAGTAATCACAGAGATTTGTGAGGTTATGCTATGGAAAAACAGAAATCTGAGGATAAGCCGCAGAAGAAAAGTTGGTTTCAGGGACTTCAGTCAGAATTTGAGAAGATTGTCTGGACAGACCGTCCCACACTGGCAAAGCAGACTGTTGTGGTCGTGATCATCACGATCATCCTGGCAGTGGTTATCAGTGTAATGGATTCCGGAATTCTGGAATGCATTAATTTCTTAATGAAGTAAGGACAAGGTGATTATATGTCAGAAGCAGCAAAATGGTACGTTGTCCATACCTATTCCGGGTATGAGAACAAGGTAAAAGCCAACATTGAAAAGACGATCGAGAACAGACACCTGGAAGACCAGATCCTGGAGGTACGTGTTCCGCTGCAGGATGTAGTGGAGATGAAGAACGGAACCTCAAGACAGGTTCAGAAAAAGATGTTTCCAGGCTATGTGCTTCTCAATATGGTGATGAATGACGATACCTGGTACGTTGTCCGTAATACCCGCGGTGTTACAGGATTCGTAGGACCTGGATCAAAACCAGTACCGCTGACTCCTGCAGAGATGAAACCATTAGGAATCCAGATTGGAGGAGAACAGCAAGAAACACCAGCAAGAGAGAAGATTGAACTTGATATCGAAGTTGGTGATATGATCGTTGTGACTTCCGGTGCTTGGGAAGGAACAACAAGTGCGGTTACTGCAATCAATGAAAGCAAACAGACAGTAACTATTGAAGTCGAGATGTTCGGAAGAGCAACTTCAGTAGAAATTGATTTCTTAGATATTAAGAAAGCGTAACGAAGAATAAGAATAGAGAATCTTATTTGAAACAAAGTGGGAGGGCTATCCCGTAATTACCACAATAATCAGGAGGTTAACGATTATGGCAAAGAAAGTAGAAGGTTATATCAAACTTCAGATTCCAGCAGGAAAGGCAACACCAGCACCACCCGTTGGACCAGCACTTGGACAGCACGGAGTAAACATTGTACAGTTTACAAAAGAATTTAACGCAAGAACAGCTGATCAGGGAGACATGATCATCCCTGTAGTAATCACTGTATATCAGGATAGAAGCTTCAGCTTCATCACAAAGACTCCACCAGCAGCAGTTTTATTAAAGAAAGCTTGCAAAATCCAGTCTGGATCAGGAGAACCTAACAGAACTAAAGTAGCTACTATTTCTAAAGCAGATCTTCAGCAGATCGCTGAAACAAAGATGAAAGACTTAAACGCAGCTTCTATCGAAGCAGCAATGAGCATGATCGCCGGTACTGCAAGAAGTATGGGAATCACAGTAGAAGAGTAGTCACAAATTTGAAACGAAAGTGGGAGGGTGAACTCCCGATATTACCACAGGAGGTATTTTAGAATGAAAAAAGGTAAGAGATACGCAGAGCTTACAAAATTAGTGGACAGAACAAACAATTATGATCCACAGGAAGCAGTTGCTTTAGTAAAAAAATTAGCAAACGCTAAATTCGACGAAACAATCGAAGCACATATCCGTCTTGGTGTAGATGGACGTCAGGCAGACCAGCAGATCCGTGGAGCAGTTGTACTTCCACACGGAACTGGTAAAGAAGTTAAAGTTCTTGTATTCGCTAAAGATGCAAAAGCTGAAGAAGCGAAAGCAGCAGGAGCAGAATTCGTAGGAGCAGAAGAATTAATTCCTAAGATCCAGAAAGAAAACTGGTATGACTTCGACGTAGTAGTAGCTACTCCAGACATGATGGGTGTAGTAGGTCGTTTAGGACGTGACTTAGGACCTAAAGGTTTAATGCCTAACCCT
>ENA-OQIH01000732-OQIH01000732.1-human-gut-metagenome-genome-assembly--contig:-NODE-732-length-20146-cov-3.653097_pt1 | contig 20146 bp, 14 predicted proteins | sample MGYA00242575_ERZ504740 | MGnify/ENA primary metagenome ERZ504740 (study PRJEB26092, sample SAMD00036192) | human gut metagenome | host: Homo sapiens | study: EMG produced TPA metagenomics assembly of...
CCGGAGGAATCGCGAGCCAAATCTTATTTGGCTCTGCGATAAAAAGCGACTTTGTGACGCCTGCGGCACAAAGTGCTAACATCAAGCTATGCTTGACGTGAAGAATCTTAGATTTAAGGATTCTTCACACTAATCCCCTGCCTGTATTTTCCGTATCATTTCCCTCGGATACGACCGCCACGATACCGATAATAAATAACAGTATCAGGGCAATCATTGAGCCGTTGTGCCAGTCGTATGCGCTGAAATAGCTGCCAATCAGACTGCCCATGATGTACGTGCTGTTATAGAGCATATCCAGCACAACATAGTTCGTCATCGCCGGTAAAAACACCATGGAAACCCCGCTGACAATTCCAGGAATTGACAGCGGAAAAATAACCTTTATAAATGTCTGAAATGAATCTGCACCCAGATCGCCCGCCGCTTCTATCAGCGAAGAGTCCAGTCTTGAAAGCGTTGTATACAGCGGCAGAATCATAAACGGCAGAAAATCATACGTCATTCCGATAACCGTATTTAAAAACGGGTGAAATGCCAAATTCCCTTCTATTAAAGAAAGGATTTCTTTTAATGCCGTAATACGCAGTGTAAAATTAATCCACATCGGCAGCACAAAAAGCATCAGAATAACACCCTTTCTTTTTAATGCACTGCCCGCTAAAATATACGCCACCGGATAGGCAATCACCAGACAGACCAGTGTCACCGTTACCGCCAGTACAATACTGTAACATAACGTCCCCATTGTATTGGGGTCGACAAAGAAATTTTTCAAATTATTTAATGTAAACTGTCCTGAGCCGTTGGTAAAGGCATAATAAAACAGCACAATCAAAGGCGCAGCCACAAAAAATGCAAGGAACACGCCATACGGAATCCCCATCTGTCTGCGCGAAAACACGTTTTTCATATTCTACTCCATTCCGCAGGCATTTTAATGCCGAAGGAATCGCGGACTGAATTCATTCAGTTCTGCGATAAAAGCAGCTTTGTGACGCCTGCGGCACAATACTGCCAACATCAAGCTTCGCTTGATGTATGAACAAGCTATCATTTATGGCTTGTTCATACTCCATTCCGTTTCTACTTCTTCAACTGAAATTTCATCTTGTCTTCCGGCATGACTAAGCTGACCTTATCGTTCATATTCCACAGATATTCGTCATCTACAATAAGGTCATGTCCGTATTCGGTACGCACAACGTAGCTGTAGTGGTCGCCCTTGTAAATCAGGTTGATAATCTCTCCCGATACAAGACCGGCTTCTGCCTCATCGCTCATCTCAATGTCGTCCGGCTGAATGGATACCTGTACTTTTAACTTGGAAATATCCACCGTTTCTCCGTTTTCATCAATCAGCGCATTGTCCTTCATCCTCGACTTCGGTACAACCTTTGTCAAATCACAGCGGATAACCTTTCCGTTAAAATCCAATGTATAGTCGCTGTTTATTGTTGTTACAAAGCTGGTTGTATGGTCCTCGGCAAGCATGACATGAATACCGTCCGGCTCTAAACAGATGCCGACTTCATCACCGACCGCATAACACTTTGTGGTACGGATAATAATTTCATACTTTCCGGATTCCACCGCCACTTCATAATGCATCCCCTTAAAAATAACCGAAGTTACAACACCTGCAACCGTTCCGTCCTGCGGTGCCGTAATAATAACATCTTCCGGTCTGACAACGACATCAACCAGTGTTCCTTCCGGCACATCATCCATTCCGGTAAATTCCCCGCCGCAGAAACGCACCTTCATATGTCCTGTCATAATACCTTTGAAAATGTTACTCTCTCCGATAAAATCGGCTACAAACGCATTTTTCGGTTCATTGTAAATGTCCTCTGGCGTACCAATCTGCTGGATTTTTCCCTCCGAAAGCACCACAATTTTATCCGACATCGTAAGCGCTTCTTCCTGGTCGTGCGTTACATAGATAAATGTAATGCCAAGCTGGTCGTGCATATTTTTTAATTCAAGCTGCATTTCCTTACGCATTTTTAAATCCAGCGCGCCTAACGGTTCATCTAACATCAAAATTTCCGGCTCGTTGACAAGTGCTCTCGCAATCGCAATACGCTGCTGCTGTCCGCCGGAAAGTGTTGCAATCTTTCTGTCTTCAAAGCCTTCCAAATCCACCATTGCCAGAACGTGCTTGACTTTTTTGCGGATTTCTTCTTTCGGTAACTTTTTGAGTTTTAATCCAAATGCAATATTTTCATAGATATTCATATGCGGAAACAGGGCATACCGCTGAAATACCGTGTTAATCGGTCTTTTGTTTGCAGGTAGATGTGCAATGTCCCTGCCATCTAATAAAATTTCTCCGCTTGATGGCAGTTCAAATCCGGCTATCATTCTGAGTGTCGTTGTTTTTCCGCACCCTGACGGTCCTAAAAATGTTACAAATTCTCCCCGCTTTACTTCAAGATTAAAATCATCCACTGCCTTAAAACCATTATCACTGTAAACCTTGGTAATATGTTTTAGTTCAATGATATTTTCTGCTTTTTCTGCCATTCTTCTTTTCCCTTTCGCCTCTTTATGTCAATTCAATTACCGCTGAAATTTGCCTATCTTTTTAATAACAAAAAAAGTGCCACAAATCAAGCATTTTTGATGATTTATGGCACAAAATATTAAAGATAACCGGATTCCCGAAATTTCCATACAAAAAGCCGGTACACAAATCGTTGATACGACTTAAATACCGGCTTCCCTGAAAATAAAAAGAGCGCGAGACGGGGATCGAACCCGCGACCCCCTCCTTGGCAAGGAGGTGCTCCACCACTGAGCCACTCGCGCATATTTCCCTGCATCTGGTTGTCTTACGACTGCCGCAATGCAAGGAATAATATACACCATTTTTAATGTATTGTCAATAACTTTTTTTGATTTTTCTGTCAATTTTTCTGTCACTCAAATCTTAGCGGTGTAATATTATACCCGCTTCCCGAATCCACACTGATAAGAGTTGCACCCCGTTGTTCTTTCTGGTTCTCAATGCCCGGATAAGCAATGTAATCAATTGATTTACCGTAAACCAGTTCAATGCCCTCATAATAGATTCCAAAGTCATTCACATGGTCATGTCCGCAAAACATCGCCACCGTGCTTTTTAATTCCAATGCCCTTGAAAAGATGCCGCTGTGCATCTGCGACACATCTATTGCCTCACGCTTTGTGCCAAAGACCGGTGTACCGGTATCCCATGCCGTCTGATATTCCTGAAGCGGAATATGGAAAAACATCAGCGTTTTTGCATCTGCTCCATACCGTCCCTGCAACAGTCCAATCTGCTTTGCATACCACTCCACCTGGTCATCACGAATATAATCATACCCCAGACTGCCACCGTTTTCATCAAAAATGCGGTCGCCGGAATCCAGCATGACCAGTCCCATAACAAGATTTCCTTTTTTATTGCACAATTTAAAAATGCCATTGGTGTAGCCGGAAAGCGTTTCATTTTTCGGATAAATGCGAAGTGTGCTGCTCTGCGCCAGCATGGCTGCGATTGTAGATGATGAAAACTGGTCAAAAAATGTATGATCATGATTTCCAAATGTCCATGTCCATGGAATCCCTATCGTATCCATCAGTTTACTGACAACATTTAATGCACGCATGCCGTCATTGGCATCGTATCCATCCACACCAAAAATGACATCTCCCGTCAGCACGATAAAATCCGGTGTTGTGCGCTGTATCATTGTATACACGGTATCAATCGCCTGTATATCCTTTTTATAAGAACCTTCCGTTCCCGTAATATGAATATCCGTCAGCTGCAGAATGTTAAAATTGCGCGAATCGTCATTGCTGTTCATCTGATAACAGCCGTCTTTGCCCATCTTCATCTGAAGCCCGCGGTTTGGCACTTTCTCCAGTGTATCCAAAAAATGATACACATTGATATAATCACCGGTTGCATACTGCGTTTCATCGCTGTATTTCTGCGTAACAGCCGAAAGTGTCTGTTTTTCCTGCGTATCAGATTTATCGGTTTCTGCCGCAAACCACGCACCGGTATTTAACAATTTACCGGACGGTGTCGTAAAAACATACCAGCCTGCTGTCAGTGCCAGTGCAAGCAGTGATAAAAGTATCAGATTTTTATGCCGCTTTGCGGCTTTCTTTTTGTTTTTCTTAATCTGTTCCCGCTTCAACTACCTTTTCACCTCTTTTTTATTACTCACTACTATTTATTTTATTCGAAATGCCTTAAAATTAAACTCTTATAAATCTTTAAATTTCTTAAGAATTTGTCTGCAATTGTTTATTGTAGCATACTGTGGAATAATTTTCAAAAAGGTGTTTTGACTTTTTATTTAAGTCCTTTTGTTAGCGGAATCAGCATCATTAAAACTATCATTCCTGCAAGTCCGATAACAATTCCCAGTATCATCTTTGCAAATATCATAGTAAGGCACATTCCAATGCCAAACAGCAGTGCGCCAAAAACACCGGTGCAGACAGCCGCTATTCCCTGCCGGAACATGCCCCATTCCGGCAGCAGTGCCATGCACATTCCCAGTGCAAAAAATACCATTCCGATTGTTCCCAGTATCATTGCCGTAAAATTACTCTTTTTCATTGTCTTCTACCTCTTTTCTTCCAAAAATCTGTCTACAAATGCATCTTCAATTTTCTGATAAGTTCCTACCACACCGTTTTCGATTTTTTTGTAAGTCCCCGTCACACCGTCTTCAATCTTCTGATACGCGCCGGTAACTTTTTTTGCGTTTTCCCCTGTCTTTAGTGTATATCCGCCCGGACTGCCTGCATCTTCCTGTAAAAAAGCATCAACAAATTTTTCTTCGATTTTTTGATATCCTGCAATCAGCTTCTTTCCAATCTTCCCCGGTTTTAATGTGTACCCTGTCATCTTTTTACTCCTTCCGCTGTAGTTTGTTTTTGCAAGTGTCTGTTTGCTTTCTTGCTTTTGATGTGGTTATTATATCTTCCGATTGTTTCATATTTGCTTGAGTTTTGTTTCGGAAATATTAAAAATCCCGTTTTTGAACAATTTCAAAAAACGGGATTTTCCTGTAAATGTATGTTATTCTTTGTATACTCTCGTATATCTTCCTATAACAGCGCATGTCCTTTTTCGCAGATTTCATAAATTTCATCGTATTTTTCTTCAATATACGGCGTAACTTTTTTTATCTTTTCCGCCTTGACTTTTTTGTATACAAAATACGGTAAAATCCAGCCTGCAAATGCCGGAACTGCCAATATAATGCACAACAGAATCTGCGACGGGTCTGCCGTCACCGCGAAAACCGAACCTGCCATAAATGCCGTGCCGATAAGTCCGATAATCAATGCCGTTACCACCGCCGCACTCGTCTTTGTGCCCTCCAGCGAAAAAATATCTTCCATATAGGCTTCAAAATTGCGCTGTAGACGGGTTAATTCTACTTTATTGACAAGCTTTCTGTTACGCTTTAATTTGATTATCATTTTTTCACCGCTTTTCTGCGGCGGAAATTTTTCGTCCCGCTGCCAGCCGAAGCTTTCATAACAGTCCAGATAAAACGATGCCATATCTTCTTTTACATTTAATTCTTTATATTCGTATGCAATAAATTCCTGCGTATTCACCTATCTTTCCTCCTCTCCGGCAGTCTTATCCGCTTTCGGAAAACGTACCGCAAATACCGAACCTGCTCCCGGTGTGCTCTGCACCGTCACCGCCGCATCGGACAGTTCGGCAATCCTTTTGACCAGTGCCAGCCCCAGACCATTTCCCGCCGAAGCATGACTTTCGTCTTCCTGATAAAATTTATCAAAAATGCGGGAAACAGCTTCTTTTTTTATCCCGCCCCCCCCGGGTCGGCGCCGCACTTGCGGAATGTGGACTGCCAAGAGAAGAATTTTTTCTGACAACAAAGGTATGGATTACCAATGCCGGAAAAATCCGTGCAATCGGTGTTTCTAATTTCGGACCGGACCGCTATTTAGACATTGAACATTTTACAACGGTAAAACCGGCGGTTAATCAGATTGAAACACATATTTTCCAGCAGCAGAAAACTGCAAAAGAATATCTGAAAAAATACGGCTGTCAGATTGAATCATGGGGACCGTTTGCAGAAGGACGGAAAGATATGTTTACAAATCCGGTGCTTACAAAAATCGACGCAAAATACGGTAAGACTGCTGCCCAGACTGCACTCCGTTTCTTATTGCATATTGCAGAGTGATGTCGTTGTCATTCCAAAGTCTGTACACAAAGACCGTATGCAGCAGAATTTTGAGCTGTTTGACTTTACACTGTCACCGGAAGACATGGCTGCCATTGAAGCTTTAGACGAGGGCGAAAGCCTGTTTTTCTCCCACTACGACCCAAAGACCGTTGAGTGGTTTATGTCAATCCTGTAAATTTTAAAGTTAAAATAAATAAAATCCCTTCCTGCCGGAGTTTGCGTATGTGCTGTTGTCCGGCGGGAGGGGATTTTTATCTTACATTCCCCGACGAATCAGGGAGTTATATTTTTTTCTGAAATAATACAGTTTAACACCTGCGTATTCTTCACGTTCATCACTATTATATAATTCTTCTATTAATTTTTTTACGGTAACGGATGTACATTTCCCTTTCGCATTCAACCTATTCATCATCTTTCTAGCTCTTTCATATGTATCTTTTCTGCCTTTTAACAATTCGGTTGATGTGTCACGTACTGTTCCGTCACTTTTTTGAATTCCATTTAACAGCAAAACATCATTAATATCTTTTTCCATATCCACATCTTTAGGTTCCGTATATATCTTTCCCTCACTGTCATATGCAATTTTATCCATTTGAACTTTATTTAACGGACTAAGTTTTATTTCCGTTTCTCCTTTATGAGCATCACAACAAAGAATATGTCCCTGTCTGCCTGTTATTTTCTCTCCACCGTCACATACACCAAGCATATTGTTATAATCGATTGCTTTTTCCTTGTCTTTACTTAAAGGGAGCAGATGTTCTACTCTGGAATGATTGTCCATACGGATTCGTTTCATACAATAAGCACAAATGCCATGCTGTTCGTGTAATAATATCTCTTTTACATCATTTTTGGGAAAATCAGTATCGAATACAAAGCGAACCATTTCTGTATCATCTTCTTTTATATTCTTCCATTCTTCACTTTTACGAAGTTCTATAATCTTTCGATTAATATCATCCGGCAAGCCTTCTTTTTCTATATATAACACATCAGCACTCCTCTATCAGCTTTGCATCTGCAATAATCCCTGCCATTTTCTTATACTCGGAATTATCTTTTCCTAAAACGATTTTCAAATTTTCCAATGATGCTAAAGCCTTTTCAAAATCAATATCATCTACTGCATCTTCTATTTGCCGAACCAGCGCTTTGACCTTTTTGGGTCTTGACACACTCTCTTGACGGTAACGAAGTACATCTTCCACCTCATAGCCATAGCAGTCTGGTAAATAACTAATCTCTTGCTCCTTGTCTAAAAGAACAAGATTTGTTTCTTTTGATGAAGATATTACAATAGGGGAATGTGTTGCAATAATAAACTGTACATTTTCAAATGTTTTACGTAATGCTTCTATTACATTCCACTGCCATTTTGGATGTAAATGTAAGTCTATCTCATCTATTAAAACAATTCCGCTAATTTCATTTTTACTTTCTAATTCCGGATTTAGCATACATACACGATATGCCATATCCATTATCATCCATAATAAAGACTGATATCCTGCACTCAGCTTTGAAATTGGCATTTCCGTCTTATCATCTTTATAAACCAGTTCATCAAACTGTGGTGAATAATAAATCTCCGGTGTATTCTCCAGTTCATTGATTTCTTTCATAAACGAAGCTACGATGGCCTTAAACATCTCGTATTCCCGTATTTTTTTCTCTTTCGTTAAAACTGTAACTTCCTGTTTAAGACACCATTGCTGAACAGATTTAACGTCCATAGAGGAATCCAGACACCCAATATATCCACACCTTCTGTCATCAAGCTTTTTCTTTAATTCTGTTCCAAAGTCACCTCTTTTTACTCTCCATGCTCTGGCAGCACTTTGAAAACTAATCAAAGGAAGAATCGTTTCAGAATTATTTGTCATTTTTTTCATCCATATGCACACATCTTTATTCTCAATTTTTGTATGTGTGGAAGACACTTCCTCCTTTACTCTGTTCCATGTAAAATCCTGACCGTCTGATACATGAAGCGTACATCCTGCTAAAACCGGTTCACAATATTCGACTGATGTAGATGAATCTCCCAACGGTTTTATTTTTAAACGTACATCATCTTTTACAATGTTTTTTGTACTGACACCTGCTACATTTACAAACATTCCGCCAAGAGCCACTGCAATCCCCTCTAATACCGAAGTTTTTCCCGTTCCATTATCTCCGATAAGCAGATTCACTCCCGGCTTTAAATCGATATCTAATTCTTCGATTGCTTTATAATTCTTTATATGAACCCTTTTTAAATACATCTTTTCTCCCTCCTCCTTTTTATATTTTTACCGTCAGACCAATATTTAATGCTTTATCCAAAATCTTATTGTGACCATTTTACAATAAATGTGCCATTCTATCAACAATATTACCGATTTTTATTAATCCTATTTAAACACAAAAAAGCCGGTAAACTACCGGCTTCCTTAAAATAAAAAGAGCGCGAGACGGGGATCGAACCCGCGACCCCCTCCTTGGCAAGGAGGTGCTCCACCACTGAGCCACTCGCGCATATAAAATTATTCAACTTTATTAATACACTTAGAAAACCTATAAACGGTTTGTACCAACAAAAATTAGTATATCTGATTTTTATGTGCATGTCAATACTTTTTTTAATTTTTAATCAACATTTTTTGCAATTTTCCATTTATATTCTTCAGCAGCATTTTGCACTTTTTTACAAAACTGCCGTGTGAAATATTGTCCCATTTCACACAGCAGTCTTTTATTATTTTACCTTTTCTAAATTTAGCTTTGACTTTTTATTTGCAGGCTATTTTATTTTATCTTACGCTTTTTAGAAACAGCGGTCAGAGCCATGCAGCCGAATGCTGCCAGCAGCATTGCTGCATATGGAAGCGTGTGTGCCATATCGGCTGTCTTTACATCATCTGATGCTGCTGCCTGTACTGTGTCATAGCTGACAACAAAATCACTAAATCCTGTTGTTTCAATAACAATACCCTTTGCAGATAACTGAACCGGAAGTACCTCGATTTTTCCGTTATCTTTCAAATGATATACGGCAAATGTATCCTGCGCTCCCATTCCTTCCGGATAAGCAAGAAGAATACGAATTGCCCCCTGCTCCAACTGTGCTGCATTTCCTGCCATATCTGACAGGCTGATATGATACCATACATTATTCGCCTTTAATACCACAGACTGATTTTCAAGCTTATTTCTGATGGCATTCTGTGCCACAGCATCTTCCTCTATGGTCAGTATTACTTTAATCTGGTCTGCTGTAAGCAGTGTTCCGTCTTTACCTCTTACAATTGCATCAGATCCAATCGTAGCTGCCAATACACCATCAACTGCGATATCTTTATATGACACTTCGGATTCTGCCGGTGTTGTTGGCTCTGCCGGTGTTGTCGGCTGTTCCGGTGTCGTTGGCTGCTCCGGTGTTGTTGGCTGCTCCGGTGTTGTCGGCTGTTCCGGTGTCGTCGGCTCTGACGGTGTTGTCGGTTGCTCCGGTGTCGTCGGTTCTGCCGGTGTCGTCGGCTCTGACGGTGTCGTCGGCTGCTCCGGTTCGCTTGGCTCACTCGGTGTCGTCGGCTGCTCCGGTTCGCTTGGCTGTTCCGGTTCTGCTGTGACTTCCCTGCCGTCTACGATAAGCTTTACATCAAAGAATGTTACATCGGCATTTCTTGCCACATACATACCCACATAGACATAATCGGAATCAATCGTTGTCAGTTTGAAATCAAATCCGCCCGTAACGGTTGCTTCCTGACCGAATGTGCAGGCATATCCGTCTGCATTGCTTTCAATCTTTAAGTCTACGGTATCTCCATTTGTAATCGCATTTTCACAAGTTCCGCCCTGTGTCAGCACACCGCTCTTTCTTGCAAAGCAGTTCCATGCGCCGCTCTTTAACTTTAACGGTCCTGCCGCTACATAATCACCCAGTGCATTGGTTGTATTTGTATCAAGATACATATCATCTCTTGCCATTAAACCAAAGGATACCTGGTCATTGTTGTCAAAAGAATTAATGGTTGCTTTTGCTGTCAGTGTAAAACTGCTTGCTGCCGGTACCTTATAGTAATACATGGCAATACCGTCTGCCGTGCTTCCAATCTTACCCTTATTTTTTCTGACTGCAATATGGATATTTCCATCAGCATCTGTTTCCAGTGTCTGATTAACTGTTGATGGATTACCGCCAACATTTCCAAATACAGAGCCGCTCCAGATGCCTGCTTTCTTCCAGAGTGTACTCTCACCCGTTACCGGTTTGTAATCCGCTTCCTTATAATCCGGGTTCGGCTTTAATACTTCGCTCTTTACCGGTGCTTCTGCGGATAAAATATGGTCTGCAATGCCTGCCACATTTAACTTCTTGATTTCCTGTGTCAGCATATATGCATTGTAACGCGCACCGTAAATGTTGGTGTGTGTATTATCCACGCTTGCGGCACTGGATGATGTCCATGAATGTAAATTTACGGTTTCATCTGCGCCGAGTGAATCATACAGATTCTTTGTCAGTGTTGTCATATCCACTACAGGAACATTGACATCACCGCCTAATTTTCTGACGGCTTCTGCGTAGTCGCCGCCCGCATAAGTCTTTCCTTCGCTGACAGTATCGGCTGTAACGTGCAGATTTGAGCTGCTCCATTCACCATTTGCGGTTCTTCTGACAATCGGTGTGCATAAAATTACTGTTACACCCTTTTCCTGTGCAGGTTTTACATAATTTTCATATAATGAATTTGCAAAAGAGCCTTCTGCCGTATAATCGCCGTTCGGGTCTGTATATCTGCCGTCTTCTGCCTTTTCATCATTGTGTCCGAAGCCTACCAGCAGATAATCTCCGCTTGTCATGCCTTCCAACAATGTCTTATAGTTGTCTTCTGACGTAAAACTCTTTGAGCTTCTGCCTGAAAGTGCAAGGTTTTCAACCTTTAATGTGCTGTCAAAATAGTTGGATAACTGTGTACCCCAGCCGTATCTCGGATAGTAGTATGCATCTGTAAAGCTGCATACGGTTGAATCGCCGACTACCCATACAGTTGCCTGTTCTTCTGACGGTGTATCCGGCTCTGACGGTTTACTCAATTCCTCGTGCTTTTCACCAATTTCGGTAATCAATGTCTGTCCATATTTTGTCCAATACTCTGATACTTTTGTGTAATTACCGTCTGCATCTTTGATATATGCTTTTAATTGATTTTTGCTATTTACAGTAAATGTCTGTTGTCCATCCGGATTGTTTCCTGCAACCTGACTTGGCATCTTAACGACTGACGAAATCGTTAAATCCATATTCTGTAACTGCTGTGCAATCATTGCAGAAGTCAGGAAACCTCCCAGCTTATTGCTGTGTGTCTTATCTCCCTGTGCCATTACCTGTGTACCGTATTCAGATACCCCATTTGATGCTGCCGTATCGTTGGCATAAGCCGTTTCATACATTGTCTTTGTCAACTCAAACGCATCCATAAGCAGTACATTCTGTTCTTCTGCCAGCTGTTTTACCGCTGTGACATATGCATTATTTTCAGTTACCAGTGTTCCTGTTGTTGTATCCGTAGAGTCATGATGTGCTTTAATCGTTCCATCTGCCGTATAATAAAGTCTCGAAACAGGTGTTACAAGAACCGGTGTTGCACCTGCTGCCTTTGCCACTTCAATATACTGCTGTAAGTACCATTTATAAGTACCGCCACAATTGTAGGAATAGAACGTATCACCGTATTTATTCGTAAGTGACAATGGCGTCACCACCTTTGTTCCTGCTGTTGTCGGGTAAATTCCGTTTTCATCAGGTGTACCCAGCGGAACATACCGGTCTTCTAAATAACCGGACTGGTTTGAACAGTCATTATGTCCAAACTGAATAATCAGATAATCTCCCGCTTTAATATTTTCTGCAATCTTATCCAGTGAACCTTCGTTAATAAAGTTTCTGCTGCTTCGTCCGCCATTGGCATAGTTGACAACCTTGACCTTTGAATCATCAAAGAAACTCTGCAAATATTCGCCCCATGAACCTTCTGCCTGTGCCTTGCCGGACATATACATTCCGTTTGCAGAATAATCCTTTACCGTAGAATCTCCTGCAAGGAAAATATTAACGCCCTTTCCCAGTTCAATATCCGAACCTGTAGAAGACGGGTCTTCGTAACCTTCTCTTACAAATGCTTCTACTTTATATTCTGCTGCTTCACCAGTTGTTCCACTGATAGTCTGCGGAATAACAACAACCTTAATATGTTTGCCTTCTGCTTCTGACGGAATGGTAAAACTCTTATCTGCATTTGCCGTAGAGCTGCAGCTAAGTGTTTCTGTTCCGTCATCTGCAACGATATACCAGCGGATAACCGAAGCATCACTGGCATCATTTACTTCGCCTAAAGAATAGCCAACTGTGAGTTTGTGTCCCGGATATGGCGCATTAATATCACCGTTATCCACAACATAAGGAACCCTTGTAAATGCAACGCCGTCTGCTTCCTTTGTGTATGCCTTTGGTGTCCAGCCGTTAAAATAAGCTGTTACATCAACTGCATTTGCTGTATCCTCAGACATAATTCCTGTTACACGGGCAGATAAATCCACTTCCGTACCGTCCGTGCGTGTTGTATTAAATTCATTATATTTTGCATTTTCCGGCTTTTTACCGCTCATCTCCGTCCAGCCGTCTGCAACGATAAAGTCACCTGCAAGCTTTGTATTTAAAAATGTCACATGTGCATCAGCGCCCCACGGTCTGCCGAAGTATCCCGGTGTCACCGTTAATTCATCATTTGCTGTAATAACACAATTTCTGAACAGATAACCGTTTTTTGTATCAGATGTCGGTTTGTGTGCTGTAATATATCCGCCGACTGAATTGGTACTGTATCCATACCATTTTAATTCGCAGCCGTCAAATACACAGTCACCGTCACCGAAAATATAATCCGTATTTCCTTCAATACGGCAGTTCTTAAAATACAGACTGGTTGCGGAATTTCCTGTATACAATGTATCCTGGCTTCCTAAAAATGCACAGTTTGTAAATTCCACTTTATCTGCTTCCACTGCCATCGCTGTTGCACGCTCTGTTGCTGCCTTGGAAGCTACATCTGTACCATATTTTCTCTGTGGAAGTCCTGTATCCGCCGCCGGTGTTACACCGTCTTCAATTTCTTCGTCTGTCAGATACCGGTTAAATGAATTTTCAAACACAATGCCGTCTGCGCTAAATCCGGTTGCCGTATTTTTTACGTAAACAGCACAGCCCCACTTCGATGCAGTTGACTTTGCATACTGGTCATACGCATTTTCCACATTATAATATCCTGTGCCGTCTGCACTGTAATATTCATAACCGATTCCGTAATACCATGTCATCAGAACCTCTTTGTCTGAATCATTAACAAGGGACAAATATGGTGTTGTAATGATAACCTGTTCACGGTAAGTTCCCGGTGCAATATGAATCGTAATGCGTTCTTCCTCCGAAGACGGATTCATTGCTGCTGCTGCCGCAACTGCCTCTTTTACCGTATTATAATTATATTCTGCCTTGTCTTCATAACCCACATATAAATCCGGCACACGTGTCATTGGTTCTGCCGCTGCTGTCGATACAAATAAAATATCTTTCTTTACCGCAGCACCGTTTACAACTACATGAGTCGTTGTGCGGTATCCGTCTGCTGCTGCACTGACTGCATAAGCACCGTTTCTCAATGATATTTCATAGCCATCATTTGTTACCGTTCCTGCATACACATAGTTGTCATCTACGTTGGTAAATGTAAGTTCTGTTACATTTGTTCCAGCCTCTAATCCTGTAAATTCACCATTTACCGCATAAACTGCCTTTGCCGCTACAATAATATCCTCTGTATGATTCTGATTGTCATTTACTGTTTTTCCGGAAATAATTTCATAGTCATTTACTCCCTGTAAAGAAGCTGTATATTCTACATCCGGTTCAAGAACTGCCGTAAATGAAAAATCTTCTGCAATCTTTAATTCAACGGCATCTGCCATTGCACCTTCTGCCGGTTCCATTGTCACTTTTAATTTTGATATATCATAGCCTTCTGTAAAACCACTGATTTTTCCGGTATATGTATAGACACTCTTTGTTTCAACTTTCAGACTGACATTCTCCTTACCGGTCAATACCTCTGATATATCTGTCGTTACAACCTTTGTATCATTGGTGAAACCGATGCCGGTTACACCTGAAAGCACTGCAGTGTATTCTTCTCCTGCCGCCAGTGAAACACTGTAGGAATTTCCGTTCAACTTGGCCTGCGTTGCTGTATTTGTACGTTTATTCATAAACAGTAACTGACATCCTGAAATATCCTCTCCATTTAATTCAATCGTACCACTTACTGTTACAGCCGGTATTCTCATCACTCTGTTATAAATTGGTTTACCAGCAGCTGCTGTAGTATAAATTTTATAGGAACCGCTATACTGGGCAATAAATTCATATTTTGTTCCTACATTTGTAAAACTTTCCGTATCCTTCTGTGTTCCATCTTCTCCAAGATAGGTAAATACAAGTTCGCCTGTGACAGCGTTGCTTGATGCCATATACACTACAATCTTATCCCCGGCTTCTACATTGGCAATCGTTATATTTCTTCTGCCTTCACCACCTGTACCATTGCAGTAATACATCCCACCTGCGGTATATCCATCTGCATAAGCCGTTTTCGCAAGTGCATTGGTTCCATAATTTTTGCTGCTCGTTGAAAACAGGCGGTCATTCACTGTATGTGTCAATGTCAAATCGCCAAATACTGTTGTGCCTTCCGCAAATTTTCCGGCACTGCTGACATTTTCGCACTGTTCCCAGTCCTGTGCGCTGATATGGTTGTTGTACAGTTGTGTGTCACTTTCCTGTACAGCACCAAAGTCCCAGACGTCAATTTTTCTGGCTGTTGCGGCAAAAACCCCGGTAAATGCCGATGTTTCAATGCCTGTTACAAATAACAGCATTGCACATAAAAAACAGCTCAAACGTTTCTTTGTCTTTTTTCCCATAACTCCTCCATTCTGGTTTTTAACCATAATAAAAATCCGACAGAAAAGCCCAGTCCTTTTCTGTCGGATTTTATTATAAAGTCTGACCTCGTGTCAGAGTCAATATTTTTTGTTCAATTTATACAATATTTTGTTCTACATCAGATACAATAGGAACACTCATTAACAGATACATGACTGGTTTCCCATTTTCAACCGCCTTGCTGACAATCACACCTATAATATCTCCATTAATACACATATGATGTTCTTTCATATATTGCAGATGCCTGCCAATCATCAGCTGTTTTAATGTTTCCTCCTCATAACCTGACAATTCCTCCAACGTTGCCGGAATTTTTACAATTCCCATAATTGACGGTTTCTGGCGATAGCGCACTGTATACTCATTTTCAGTCATACTATACTTTTCCATGTGCATATCTTTTACGGACCAGCCATTACAAATTGTAAATCTGCCCTGCTCCAATTCTTTTTGTGGAATCAGATAAATGTGCTGCACCTCCGGAGATTGATATAAAAATTCTTCAATTTTCTTTAACCGGCCTGCTTCCTGCAAAAGCTTTCCGCCTTCCTTATATAATACATAAATCTGCTCCACACAGTCTTTTTCATAGACATCTATCATCTGCGCCGCTTTTTGCATCAGCAGAACATCATCTTTAATACGATGCCGCACATAAGTCATATAAGCAATTTCCTTATCCATTTGCTGCATACGTTCCTGATATGCTGCTATTTCTTCCTGTATAGTATAACTTTGCATTTCAAGGAGTTTTTCATGCGGAAATCCATATTTACGCAGCAGCCTTATATTCGTTATGTCAAACACACCATCTTCATCATAGTAACGGTATCCGCTGTCTTCGTTCCGTACTGCATGAATATATCCCTGATTTTCATACCGCCGTACTGTGTTGGTAGAAATATTCAACAGTTTTGCCAGCTCGCCAATTTTATATTTCAATTAATCCCACTCCTCTAACAGTTTCCCAAAGACATCGAGCGCTTCCTGAATTACCTGCGGACTTTCCATATCAATGCCGCACAGCTTTAAAAGGTCAATCGGGTGCATACTGCATCCGCCCGATAAGAACTGCTTGTATCCTTTCAGTGTCTTTTCATCGCCCTTAAAAATCTTGGAAGCAATCGCAATCGCCGCCGAATAGCCGGTTGCATACTGATAAACATAAAACGGTGTGTAAAAATGCGGGATTCTGGACCACTCCAGCGCAATCTCGTCATCAATCACCATATCTTCACCAAAATATTCTTCATTGAGCTTCCTATAGACATCGCATAATGCCTGTGCGCTCAGCACCTCGCCGTCTTCTGCCATTTTATGCGTTATCATTTCAAATTCAGCAAACATCGTCTGACGGAACAGCGTTCCCTTAAACTGTTCAAAATAGTGGTTCATCAGATATTTCTTTTCCGATAAATCCGTGCAGTTTTTCAGAAGATACTGCATTAACAGGGCTTCATTACACGTAGAAGCGACCTCTGCCACAAAAATGCGATAGCCCGCATACGGATACGGCTGATTTGTATTGGAATAATAGGTGTGCATGGCATGACCCATTTCATGCACCAGCGTAAACACGTCATTTAACGTATCCGTGTAGTTTAAGAACACATAAGGGTGTACGCCGTATGTGCCCCATGAAAATGCACCGGTGCGTTTGCCTGTATTTTCATAAACATCAACCCAGCCGCTTTCAAAACCTTCCTTCACCTTGGATAAATATTCCTCACCCAGCGGTGCTAGCGCCTTTAAGGCAATGTCTTTTGCTTCTTCATACGGTATCTTCATCGTAATATCCGATACCATTGGTGCATAAATATCATAAAAATGCAGTTCGTCCACGCCTAATACCTGCTTGCGCAGTGACACATAGGCATGCATTTTATCCAGATTTTTATGAACTGTTTCAATGAGGTTGTGATAAACCTTTTCCGGAATAAATGAACCGCTTAAATACATTTGCAGCGTGGAGTCATACTTTCTTGCCTTTGCATAAAAGCACGCCTGCTTGACATTGGCATAGTATGTTGCTGCAAGTGTATTTTTATAATTTCCATACTGGCAGTAAAGTGCCTTAAATGCATTTTCACGGACACTACGGTCGTTGCTTTCCATAAAGACACTGTATCTGCCGTTGGTTAATTCAACTTCATTACCATCCTCATCCAAAATCGTGCCAAACTTCACATCGGCATTGTTAAACTTTGAAAAAATCTCATTCGGTGAAGCCGTCACCTGCCCTGCCATTGCAAGCAGGCGTTCCTCTTTTTCGGAAAGGGCATGTTCTTTTTTCGCAAGTATATCCTCCAGTGCATGACGGTAAAGTGCGAGTGTATCCGAGCTCAGATATTCCTGCATCTTCTTTTGATCAATCGCTAAAATTTCCGGTGTTAAAAATGCATATTTTTCAGACAGCTTCGTGACAGCCGCCTGCGCCCTGCCTGACATTTCCTGATACACAGCATTAGCAGTATCCTCGTAATATTTCATAAATGCATACACGTATACATGCTCCACAAGCAGATCCGCTTCATCGGATTCCTTTAATGCCTGATACAGTATCAGGGCGGACTCTGCCAGTCTGCCCTGATAAGCACATTTTTCTTTTGCCCTGCGGATACATTCGTTGTAATCGGCTTCCCAGGCTTCGTCTGTTGCGTAAATATCTTCGATTCTCCATTTATCCTGCTGTGCGATTTCACTTCTTTGCTTTGCCTTCTGCATATGCCCCTCCTGCACTATCTTTTCATTATTTCGTGTCATCTTCCGGAATATAACAGGTCATTGCAATTGCCAGCGCTCCCTGTCCGATATGACATGCTACGCTTAATGAAAGCGGGTCCATGTGGAAATCAAACTGCGGATACGTTTCCTGTATCAGCTTTGCCCATTCTTCTGCTTCTTCGCGGTTGCCGGCATAAGCAGCTTCCATATGCACACGGCCTTTTTCGGCACATTCCTTAAAACGTCCTTCCAAATCGTCCGCCATTGCCTTTAACATAATCTTCTTTGCTGAGTTCTTGCCTCTTGTCTTAGAAAATGCGTCCAGCTTCTCGCCCTGAATCTGCAATACAGGCTTTAAATTTAATACCGTTCCGATTGCCGCTGCCGCCGGTGTGATTCGTCCGCCCTTCTTTAAATATTTTAAAGTTTCCAGTGTAATGTAAATGCTTGACTGCATCTTTTCACGCTCCAGCACTTCCTTAATCTGTGCCGCAGAATAGCCCTTAGATACCAGTAACTTTGCATCTAACACAGACTGGCGCATGGTTACGGAAATGCGCTGGTTGTTGACAACCTGAACCTTACCGTCATAATCGTCAGAAAGCATAGCCGCCGTCTGGCATGTGCCGCTTAATCCGCTGGACATCGGTATGAAAACAATCTCATCATATTCTTTTAAAAGCTTGTCCCATTCGTCCTGTAACTCGCCTACGGACGGCTGTGAAGTCGAAATATCCGCATCATTTTTTAACTTTTCGTAAAATTCTTCCTGTGTCAGATTAATCCCTTCAAAATACTGCTGTCCGTCAATAAAAAACGGCATCGGAATCACGTATACCCCCAGTTCCTTTGCCTGCTCCTGTGTAATACCGCTGTTACTGTCTGTTAATACTGCTATTTTACCCATCTATATGCCTCATTTCTACTTTATCGCAAAAATCTTTTCCTTTATTGTACCTTATCTTTGAATTTGCTACAATATATTTTATAAAATTTTTATGTTAGATTGGAAGAATAACGATGAATCATACTGTTTTTCAGATTGACCCGGCTGACAGCCGTTTTACAGATACATTTGCACGTTTTTTTACAGACTGCGGGGAATATGAACTTTTTTCGGACTGTGACACACCGTATTTTGCCGTATTTTCAGATATAGACCGCACGCATTGTACCGGACTGCTGACTTTTCTTATCAGTGAAAATGAATCCTTTACAGAAGCGGAGGTGGCAGCTTTCGTACTGCCGGACTATCGCAGACAGGGCATTTTTACCGCCCTTTGCGGGACGGCATACCACAAAATCAAAGCACAGTACCCGGATTGTATGCTTACCGGGATTTTCCCGGATTTTTTAAAAAAATGTGCTTTATACGGCGGCACCGCCTACACCGAATATCTGATGATGCTGACGGCGGAAAATGCCTCCATGGCTGCTCCGGCTTTATGTACTGCAAATGGGGACATTCTGCCGGATTCTGCTGCCTGTTCAAACATACACTCCACGATAACCAGCTCACCTGCAAAAGATTTCAATTCCTGCAATGATAACTTTTTGTATGAAACCTGCTTTTCCGATGATGAACAGGATTTTCTGCTATACCGGGGAGAGGAAGACGAACCGTGTGCCGTATGTTCCCTTGATTATGAAAACGGCTTTACGAATCTGTACGGGGTCTATGTCGATGAAGACTGCCGGGGGCAGGGAATTGGCACACTGCTTCTTGCACACCTGATACCGGCTTATTTTAAAAATCACAATCTGCCGCTGATATTAAATGTCCGCAGCACCAATACGGCTGCTATGCAGCTTTACCGGCACTGCGGATTTGAAATTACAAGCTCTGTTGAATTTTCTTATTTTACTGCTTTGCCGCAATAACATCTCTCATGTCATAGTAGCCTGCCGGTTTTCCGGCAAGGAACTTGGCAGCTTCGATAGAGCCCTTTGCAAAGACAGACTTTGAATAAGCGGTATGCTTAAATTCAATGACCTCGTCCTCTCCTGCAAAGATGACTTCATGTTCTCCGACAATCGTACCGCCACGGACAGCGCTGATTCCGATTTCTTTCGGATTTCTTTGTGCGCGCTCGCCGCTTCTGTCAAACTTATAGAAATAGTCTGAACCTAACACTTCTTTGAT
>ENA-OQIH01000744-OQIH01000744.1-human-gut-metagenome-genome-assembly--contig:-NODE-744-length-19962-cov-11.826754_pt1 | contig 19962 bp, 24 predicted proteins | sample MGYA00242575_ERZ504740 | MGnify/ENA primary metagenome ERZ504740 (study PRJEB26092, sample SAMD00036192) | human gut metagenome | host: Homo sapiens | study: EMG produced TPA metagenomics assembly of...
CTGGAAACGAAAGAGAAATCCCGGATGGCGGCAGACAAGGTGGGAAGAGAAACCGGAGAGGAATCTCCGGTGGAATACGCCGGAAACCGGATAGAACGGGCAGAACAGCGGGCTGGAAAGGAAAGCGCTTCGGCTGCCTATCGTGGTGGAAAGAAGTTGGCAGTGAAAACTTATGAGAAGATAAAAGAGCAGAGGCAAAGAGAAGCCGTTACAGCCACGTTGGACAGCGAAACAGGAAGCGGTGGAACATCTGGACAGACAAGGGCAAAGAAAGGGCGCACAGGAGCCGGAAGGAGCATCAAGATTAAACCTGAAGCAGAGAAAACAGTCAAGGAGGCCGGAAACCGGACAGTAAAAACAGCGCCCCGTATGGTGAAAGCTTCCCCGGTTTCTTCCCAAAAGGTGAAAACCCAGGCACTCTTACAAAAAAAGCAGGCTTTCCAATCCATGAGGGCAGCCAGGGAAGCGAAACGGGCTGCCATGCGATCTGTCCAGACAGCCAAGCAAAGTGCCAAGACTGCAAAAACAACTGCCAAGGGATTGAAAGCCATGGCGGAAGCAGCGGCCCATGCAGTAAAGGCAGCGTTTGCAGCGTTGATGGCAGGAGGCGGTACGGTATTTGTGATCTTGATCCTCATTGTGGGGATCATTGGCGGTGCTGCGTTTATCGGGAGTTCCCAGAGCAGCGAGCCGCTGAGTGCGGAAGTCCTGGCCCATACCCCGGCGATCCAGCGGTATGCCAGTGAATTTGGAATCCCGGAATATGTGCCTGTCATTCAAGCCATCATGATGCAGGAAAGCGGAGGCAGGGGAACGGATCCCATGCAGGCCAGCGAGTGTCCGTATAATACCCAGTATCCCAATACGCCCGGTGCGATTCAGGATGCAGACTATTCTATCAAGGTGGGTGTACAGTATTATGCAGATTGTGTCCGGGAAGCCGGATGTGAAAGTCCACAGGATATGGACAAGCTAAAACTTAGTTTACAGGGCTATAATTATGGGAATGGGTACATCTCATGGGCAATCCGGAACCATGGCGGTTATAGTGAAGCCAATGCGCTGCAGTTTTCCCAGGAACAGGCAGCCGCCCATGGTTGGCCAAGGTATGGCGATCCGGAGTATGTCCCCCATGTGCTTCGGTATTATTCTGGCGGGGGATTGTTTGCCGGACTTTTTGGAAATGGGCAGCTCGTAACCATTGCGAAAAGCCAGTTGGGGAACGAAGGCGGCCAGAAGTTCTGGTCGTGGTATGGATTTGACAGCAGGGAGGAATGGTGTGCCTGTTTTGTGTCCTGGTGTGCAGACCAGGCAGGACTCATTCAAAGCGGCGCTGTACCCAAGTTCTCCCTTTGTACAGATGGAAAGAATTGGTTTCAGAACCAAGGAAGATGGCAGGGGGCTGGAAGTATGCCAAGTCCCGGTGCGATCATTTTTTTTGATTGGGATCACGATGGAACGTGCGACCATGTAGGAATCGTGGAACGCTGTGACGGAACAACCGTCTATACCATAGAAGGAAACTCAGGGGATGCGGTAAGAGAGAGAAACTATGCGATCAATTCCGATTCCATTATGGGATATGGAATGGTAGTTTATTAGAAACAGGAAAATGAATGATAGATGGAATTGTAGAGTTTGAATAACAATGCTATAATAGGAAAGGAAGGCAGGGCAGATGTCCTGCCTGTTAAAATCTGAAAAGTACAATCGTAAGATTGATAAAATAGAAGAACTGGGGAGTGGAATGTTTGAAACGGGAAGAGATTTATGAATATGTGAAGAAACAATACGGAACCGTTCCGGAATATCTATGGAAGGAATCACCGGAAAGTGCAGTGCTTCGGCATAAGAATGGAAAATGGTATGCGGTGTTAATGCAGGTTGAAAAATCCAGACTGGGATTAGAAGGAGATACGAAAGTAGATATCCTAGATGTAAAGTGTGATGCGGATATGGTCGGACTGTTGACACAGACCTATGGATTTTTACCGGGATATCATATGAACAAAAAGTACTGGATCACCATGCTGTTGGACGGAACCGTAAGTGAGGCGAAAATCTTAGACTTTTTGGATATGAGTTATGATTTGATTGACGGGAATGTTTAATGTAGACATTTTCATTTTGAAAATGTCAGATGCTTTTGGTTTAAGGAAGGGTAAAAATATCTTGCATTTTTAAGCAGGTGAAGTATAATATTATCAACAAAATTGAGTTTGCAGAAAGAAGGCATTTTTATGAAACTTGTAGGAAGCAGAAAATTCACATGGGGAATTTGTAGCATTGGCATTTTATTAGCAATAGTAAGTGTCTTTTTCTTACCTCAGATTATTCCTGTTCATTTTGCAAATGGAATAGCAGATGGTTTTGGAAATAAAATGGAGGTTTTTTTATTTCCTATTTTGTTGTTTATAATTACACTTTTGGCTGGAAAAGAAAAGATCAAATATTTTCTGACACATTCTAAAACATTTTTGACAGATGTGCAGTATAATTTGATGATAGATGGTGTTCTCGGAATTATTTTGATTGCAGAAATTTATGTTATTTATGTTTCATTTGTTTAAGTGTTTCCAAAGAAAATTTCCAGTTTGCTGAATTGATAAACTGAATACAATTAAATATTCACAGTTATATTAAGCAGGAACAAGTATCCTGCTTTTTTGTACCCAAAATTGAATATGGAATTTTAAGGCACTTGCCATTTTAACTTTTAAAACTGTTAGTTGCTTTTACTTTTTATGGCCAAAATATTTCTCACATTCTTCATGTAAGTGAAGTAGTGTAATAAATACCTTATCTATCGAAGTTGTAGCAAAACAAGAAAATTAGATAATGTTATACTTGGTTGACAGATTGACAAGAGATGTTGGTTGTTATTTTAGCGTTTTGGGGATATATTTTGCTCATACAACAGAAAGGAAGATTTTGCGTATGAAATTTAATGAGAAATTAATCGAAATCAGAAAAAAACAAGGATTATCGCAGGAGGAATTGGGAATGGAATTACAAGTATCTCGCCAAACCATTTCTAAATGGGAGACAGGAGTTTCCCAAACAAAAGGATATTAAGAAATAACCTGTGTTTACCTGCTTGCAGAGTACTGATGTATAAGAGAATGACACTTGAAATATAGTGTCTTTTTTTCAATATTAAAAAAATGAATGATTTCCTACTTTTCTGATGATATAATGTCTTCATAGAGATAATGACAAATTATTATTTATGGAAGATATAAAAAGGCTAACTATTAAAATACAAAGGAGACATATATGAAAAAAATATATGCTAAAGGATATCTTAAGCTTTCAGTACTGGGATTATGTGTTGGAATGTTTATCATGCTATATGGAATTTATAGTATTATAAATTATACGAAAGGAGCTGAATTGCTTTGCATATTTAGTAGTGGACTGATAATTCTAATCTTATACAAAGTACTAAAAATTTTTCCTAATACTTGGATAAAATATGATACAGATATAATTACTATTAGCCGAATTTCCAAAGAACATGAAAATGGTAAAATGCAAAAGAAAGAGAATACATTGAATGTAAAAAATATCAGCAAATATGGGTTTTCTTTTGAATTGTTACAAAAAAATATAGAGTATACACATGGTAAAAATGGTGCACTTGGAATTGATTTGGAAATAGTTATTTTAATGAAAAATAATGAAAAATTTCCATTAGACTTAATGTATTACACAAAAAAGCAAAGGAAATTACTACTCCAGCATATATACACAAATACAGGTATATTTCCAACTGGTAGTTTAAATAACTACTTATAAATGATTACGCCTTTTTATTTTAAAAAAGATTAAAAATCTGATTATATACATAAATACAGGGACTTTAAGCAATATGAATGAAAATATAAAAGAAATTCTACGAATGAAAGAGCCCTGATACGACAAAGAAAACAGCATAAAGAAAAAGAAAATTGGCATTTCATACAGTATATGAGATGTCTTTTTGTTGCTGTAACACAGTATAACTCTCCTTTTTCTGCTTGATTATTTACCATTTTTTAGAACATGAATTGTCAAGAGCTTGTTACGTAGTAATGTTTACACTCTTGACAAGGTAGGGGATAAAAAATATTCTGACAGATAGTAGAAAAAAACTGACATTCTATATTGCAAATGCTATAATATTATAAAATAATTTGTACATAGGGGTGATGACTATTATGGATTTTTTAAAACTTTTGATTGTAGGAACTGTTGTGTGTGGGATTTTAGATTTATTAACGGCACGAGCAACGAAAAAGAGTATATCATCATTGACTCATTTTACTGTACGTGCTCCGATAGATTTCGCTTTTCTAGGAACTATTGGAATGGCTTTGGGGATAGGAATTTTTCTTTTCGCAAAACATGAAAATCGTTCCATTCCTTTATTGGTGATGCTAATTCTTACGATAGGTTTGATTGTACCGTCTGCGTTACTAATGATAGCACCTATAAAATATGTTTGGGACGTAATTGTAGAAAATGATGATATAACAATTATCAAAGGATTTATATATAGACGACATTGGAAATTTTCTTCAATTCAATATGCCAAAGCTGGACGAGGTGGGTTGAAAGTTTATGTGGATAGTAGAAAAAGGAAAGCTTTTTTTGTAGATACGATGTGTCCGGCAAGTCAAAATTTCATTGAAAGAATGGAAAAAGAAAACAAACCTATTATTTATCCACAGGAAGATAAAACGAATTAAATTATTGACAATCGTTTCATGCACGGTGGCTGGCTTTAGCCATAGAGCCATGACAGCTTTGCTGTCAAGGGCGTGAAACGATTTGTCAGCAGGCGAGCTTGCGAGCCTGTATAAAAGCCCCCGTTATCTAACAAGGGGGGCACAAAAAACAAGAGACAATATACACTAACAACTACAAAACGCTGTATTTACAAGGTAAAATCGTATTTTACAAGGTGTGATATAAAAAGAGGTTATTTCACACGAAAATACATATAAACTTATTTAGGAGGATTATATAAATGGATATTGCAATGATTTTAATAGGTAGTCTTATTTTTCTTTCTTTTCCATTTATTGTTTTGCAAAAAATCAAAAAAACGAAACAAGAAAATACAGACGAAGCAAAGAAAAAATTGAATTTATTTCTTATTTGCATAATACCTGTTCCAGTAATTGCTATTGTACTTATTTTAATTGGACTAAAGGCATTTATATAAAAGGGCTTATTTTTTAATAAATTTGACAATAGGGGGGATGAGAATGAAAACATTACTTTTTCAAATGATAAGTACTATTTTGATTGTAATTTGTATGGTATCTACTTTTCTGTATTTTGTTGTTAAAAAGAAAAAAATATCAAAAACTTTGAGTGGTAAAGAAGATTTTTTCCTAAAAATTGGTATAGGAATTATTTTAGTTATAGTACTTCTTAAAATGTTCATTCCTACTATTTTAGATATGCCACATTATCTCAAAAACGATTTCAATGTTGTTTCAGGATATGCTAGAGATAACGCGAATGGAAAAGGAAATATTAGATGTGTTACAATAATAAATCCCAAAAACAAACAAGAAATATATGTGGAATTTTCTTATTCTTATGAAGTAAATAAAGGCGATTATTTAAAAGTTAAATATTTGCCTTATACGAAATATGGTATACTTCTAGAAAAGAAAAGTATTGATTAAACAGTTATTTGGAAGTTGAGGTATTCTATAAGACAATTTATTAAAAATAGATAGTTATAACGTTTACTTAATACAAGCAGTTGGTCTTAGGATTGACTGCTTTTTCTATACAGATTTTTATTGACAGGCAATTATCAAATATGGTAGTTGCCTTTTTTGATTGGAGGAATTGAAGAATGAATGATAAAAACTTTATAGAAGAATTAAGACAAAAGCGTGAAGAATATGGAGTAACGCAAAGAAAACTTGCTGTTGTTTGTGGTATCAGTCGTACATATTTTAATCAGATAGAGAATGGGACTGTTGTTCCCTCTGCTGAACTAAAACAAACGATAGAAAAACAGATTGATCGTTTCAATCCACAAGAACCATTATTCTTATTGATTGATTACTTTCGTGTCCGCTTTCCTACTATGGACGCATTAAAGATTATTCGTGATGTATTACAACTGAAAGCTGATTATATGCTTTATGAAGATTTTGGAAAGTACGGATATGAAAGTAAATATGTTTTAGGCGACATTAACATTATGTGTTCCATGCAGGAGCATTTAGGTGTTTTGTTGGAATTGAAAGGCAGAGGGTGTCGGCAAATGGAAAGTTATTTATTGGCACAGGAACGCTCATGGTATGACTTTATGCTTGATTGTATGACGGCAGGCGAAGTCCTGTGGGTTATGACAATAGCCGTTAATAAACGCCAGGCGTGGGGCTGTATGCCACTACGCCTGGCGCTCTCTTACGGATCAAAAAATTTCCCCTTGCTTATCTACAATACGGGAATATTAAAGTGGCTTCACATCCTTGTGGGAGAACATTGGCAAGTTTGAAATTGCCATTATGAGCTGTGGCGATTTGTTGGACAATAAGCAACCCAAGTCCATGCCTTAAATCAAGCCTTTCATCTGTACTTTCCATATAATGTGGCTTTTCTTCTAGCTCTTGCAACTTTTCTGCAGATAGTCCTGTTCCGTTATCTGTAACCGCCAAGAAAAGCTGATTTTTTGATGCTGCAAGAGAAAAGCAGATTTCACAGCCCTGCGGGTTGTGTTTCATGCTGTTTTGGGCAAGGTTGTTCACAGCCCGCAAAATCAATCTGGCATCACATTCCAAAACAGCATTTTCGGCATCAGGAGCAATCTCAATTCCAATAATATACCTATCGGAACTTCCCGTGTTCAAGAGGTCTGCTACATAGGATCGTAGCAATTTAGATAAGCGAACCATCTCTTTGTGAAGTGGCTGCATTTCATATTCCAACTGCGATACTAAATTCAAATCTTGTATCAGCTCTTTGATTTTTAAACTTTGCTTCCGGACTATTTCTGCCTGTTCCCGGATGGTCTTATTGGCAGTTTCATTTTCCACAATGCGACCTGCATACCCCATAATCATGGAGAGAGGTGTGCGGATGTCATGGGAAACGCCGCTGATCCAATTCGCTCGCGCCTCATTTTGTCTGTTCAAAATGGAAGAAGCCATATTCACACTGCTTGCAATTTCTGATAGTTCACCGCTGATATGAAGTGAAACTGGTTTCCCGTTTGCCAGAGTTTCCACAGCGGATACAATCGGTTCGGTATTGTGAATAATCCTGCGTTTGGAGAAATAGTAGGCCAAAAAGAGACACAGCACATCTAACCCCAACATTCCCAGTACAAACGCAGGAAGCCGTCTAAGTGCTGCAATGGAATAGTAGTTGCTGGTAAGTTTTGTATAGCTGTCTTTTGGATAACCCAATACCAGTAGCCCATCATTGGTGTTCCAGACAAAAACCGGATAATCCTCGATATACCCTTTTGAAAACAATGCGACATCTTGGATGGTGTAAGTTTCCGGCACTTCATCGGGTAAATCAACCGACCAATAACACTGCCCATTAGCGTTTAGATAAATTGCCCAAATATGATTCTGACGGAGTTTTTGTACCGCATTGTCCGATAATTGCTCTGGTGTGGCGGCATTAGCAGTCATTTCCAACATGGATTGAGGGGAAGAATTTCGATAATCCTCGGTCACAATCTTTTGAAAAGCAAGGCTGAAGACTACCGCATTAAGAAACAGCAATATCAGGATAAAGACAGTAAAAGAGGCAAGATGTTTCGATATATAACTTGCAAATGCTCTCATGGCATCACTTCCTTGCTATCAGCTTATAGCCTAATCCTTTGATGGTTATCAGGGACACAGGTTTTGATGGATCGGTTTCAATCTTTTCCCGGACACGTCGGACATGAGCGTTGAGGCTGTTTTCATAGCCAAAAGGGTTATCACCCCATAGTGCTTCACAAAGCGCATCTACGGTAACAATCTTTCCCGCATTACGAGCAAGGGTTTCCAGCAAGGTGTGTTCTTTGGCGGTCAGGGAAATAATCTCACCGTCTTTATGGACTTCGGCTCTACTGAAATCAATCGTACACCCATCTAAAACAAGCAGTGGTGAATCCTCTTTATAGGTTCTACGCAATACCGCATAGATACGCAACACTAATTCCTGCGGCATGAAAGGCTTTGAAATGTAATCATCTGCGCCAAGCCCTAATCCTGATAATTTGTCTGTCGCTTCGTCCTTTGCTGTTAAGAAAATGATCGGCACATTGGTGAAGGTACGGAGCTGCCGCATTAGAGCGAAGCCGTCCCCATCCGGCAGCATAACATCCAAAACAATTAAATCTGGATTTTCATTTTTGGCAGTCAGAACGGCATCTTTGACTGACATAGCGGTAAGGATAGTTTCAAATCCCGCATCTTTCAATATATCTGTTACCATTTTCAATAACTCCTGCTCATCATCTACCAACAGGAGCCTTTTACTATGCAAAAAAGAATTGTCCATAGCATTCTCTCCAATCTGATTTCTTTGTTTCTATTATATCATAAGCTGTCCATTTTGCGGTCTCGCTTCTTAAAAAGTAAGGTAAAAGTAAGGACAGGAGAATGTAGATGTCAGGTTGAAGTTGTAACATAAAAATATCGAAAGGAGATGTTTCTATGGACTATATCATTACAACGGAACAGTTGACAAAGAAGTACAAGAACTTCACTTCGGTCAACAATGTTTCACTTCATATTCGCAAGGGCAGCATTTATGGTTTTCTCGGCCCCAACGGTGCGGGAAAATCCACGACCATGAAAATGCTACTGGGCCTGACTGCACCGACAAAGGGCAGCTTTACCATTGATGGGAAGCAGTTTCCGGGGGATCGGATTGCCATTCTCAAAGAGATCGGTTCTTTCATCGAAGCGCCGTCTTTCTATGCAAACCTGACCGGGCGGGAAAATCTCGATATTATACGCCGCATTTTGGGGTTGCCAAAAGCCGATGTGGAAGATGCTCTGGAGTTGGTGGGGCTGACCGAGTTTGGAGACCGTCTGGCAAAGAAATATTCACTGGGAATGAAGCAGCGTTTGGGTCTTGCCGGGGCGCTGTTGGGGCGTCCGCCGATACTGATTCTAGATGAACCTACCAATGGCCTTGACCCATCTGGTATCCACGAGATCCGTAATTTAATAAAATCCTTGCCAGGCCTTTATGATTGCACGGTGCTGATCTCGTCTCATATGCTGTCTGAAATCGAATTGATTGCGGATGACATTGGGATTCTAAATCACGGACAATTGCTGTTTGAGGGCAGCATGAATGATCTACGTCAATATGCCCTGCAATCCGGCTTCGCTGCGGATAATCTGGAGGATGTGTTCCTTTCTATGGTTGAGAAAGACAACATGGACAGAAAGCAGAGGGCAAAATTATGAAAACGCTGGTAATCGAACTTCGGAAAGAAAAGCGAACAGGCGTGATTCCCGTGCTACTGGCTGTTGGTGTCTTGGGAGCCGCTTACGCATTTGTTAATTTCCTTGTGCGGAAAGACACACTTCTGAATCTGCCTTTGAACCCGATGGATGTTTTGCTAACCCAGCTTTACGGCATGATTATGGTGCTGAACCTGTTCGGTATCGTGGTTGCTACCTGCATGATCTACAACATGGAGTTTAAGGGAAGTGCGGTTAAGAAGATGTATATGCTTCCTGTGAGTGTCTCGGCTATGTACCTGTGTAAATTTCTGATTCTGACAGTTATATTTTTTGTTGCAATCATGCTGCAAAACTTGACACTTGCACAGATTGGCATGACGTACTTGCCGGAGGTCGCATTTGAAATAGGTACGCTGGTGCGCTTTGCCGGATACTCTTTTCTCACATCCATGCCGGTGTTGTCGTTTATGCTGCTGATTTCCTCTCGTTTTGAAAATATGTGGGTGTCGCTTGGAATTGGTGTTGCTGGTTTCCTAAGCGGTATGGCTCTTGCAAATTCGGGACTGACGCTTTTGCTGGTACATCCTTTTGTGGTTATTCTGAAACCGGCGGTAGCCATGAGCGCTCAGCCCGATCCGATGGTTACTTTTGTTGCTTTGGCAGAAACATTGTTGTTCCTTGCAGTGGGCTTGTGGTTGGCAAAGTACAGACGTTACGAGTAAGGAGGGATGATAAGAAATGAGCTTTTGGGATTTACTAAAAATTGAGTTTATGAAAGTAAGACGATCCAAAATCGTACCCCTAATTTTCGTTGCACCTTTATTGGTAGTGATTTCCGGGGTTGCGAGTTTGAGCAACTACTTTACACCGGAATATACTAATGCGTGGCCTGCCATGTTCATTCAAAGTGCGCTTGTCTACGCTTACTATCTGCTCCCGTTTAGCATGATTGTAGTCTGCGTGATGATTGCAGGACGGGAAACAGGAAATAACGGGATTCTGAAAATGCTGGCGCTACCAGTCAGTCGCAGCACATTATCTATTGCAAAATTCTGTGTGCTTACCTTTTATCTGTTCATGGAAATGGTGGTGTTTCTTGTCGTGTTTGTAATCGCCGGATTGATTGCGACACAGACGATGGGAGTAACAGAAACCTTACCGATCCTGTATCTGCTGAAATGGTGTGTGGGACTGTTTCTAACAATGCTGCCTTGCATTGCGGCTATGTGGGCGATCACCGTACTGTTTGAAAAACCACTTCTTTCTGTAGGGTTGAATTTGCTGCTTGTTATTCCCGGTGTATTGGTTGCGAATACGCCATTGTGGATTGTTTACCCGTACTGTTACAGTGGCTATCTTGTATCCTGTTCTCTTCATGATTTTACAGCAGAAACTTCCGATGCTGCTTTTTCGATGTTTCCGTTCCTGCCATGTGCGATTGTAGTGTTCGGTTTGTTTTTTGCACTGGCGGTTACCCAATTTGGGAAAAAAGAAATGAGGTAAAACTATGGAAAAGAAAAAATTTCAATCAATAAGTATAGCTGCGCTCATTGTGAGCATCCTGCCGCTGACAGCCCTTGCCCCGTCGCTCCTGCACTTTTCTCTGTCGAACGGAATCCGAACTGTTTGGGCTGGGGTCAATATTGTTTTTGTCCTGCTGGGCCTGATTCTTTCAATAGTATGTGTACGGAGCAAGGAAAGTCGCAGCGTTATCAATATCGCATCCACAGCAATCAGCGTTTTTTGGGCGCTGTTGATGGTGGGAATCGTTGCACTCGCTTTGTTCCTTACTTTCGTGCAGTGAGAAAACTGATTATTAATCTGACAAGCAAAGAGTTTGATATATAGCTTATTACAAAGCCCAAAGGTGTTTTTACTTATGAATTGTATGGACAGAATCTTCCAAACTATATTGAGAGTGTCGCTGGAATTGGCTATAAATTTAAATGCTTGTAAGGCAAGATCACAAGGTAACTTTTTCCTTGTGACCTTGCCTACTTCATAATATTTACTAATAGGTATTGTGGTAATGGAGATAAGTACAAAATACAATAAAATATAGTGAAAATTTCATACTGATTCCATATTCCTCTGGTATGATAGTATAAGGAGGTGTGAAAATGGCAGTTTTATTGATAGTTGAAGATGATATTACTACTAACGAGGCAATTTGTGAATATATGCAATCCGCAGGCCATACAACTTTCTCTGCTTTTGACGGAGAACAAGGATTGAAAATCGTAAAAGAAAGACCGATTGATTTGGTGATTTTGGATATTATGCTTCCAAAGATAACAGGGTTGGAAGTATTAAAGGAATTGCGTGTTCAAAGTCAAATTCCTGTCTTAATGCTCACAGCACTTGATGATGAATCTATTCAAGCATCCAGTTTTGATGAAGAAACCGACGATTATATTACAAAACCGTTTTCTATGCTTTTATTAGGGAAAAGAGTGACTGCCTTATTAAGAAGAAGCGGAAAAACTTCTGAATTACATCAGATTCAATTTGGTGATATTACAATAGATTTTGGAGGCTACACTGCTTCAGGCAAAAATGGACAGATTGACCTCACGCCAAAGGAGATTGATTTGCTGAAATTATTGGTAGAGCATAAGGGTTTAGTATTAACAAGGTCGCAAATATTGGACGAACTGTGGGGATATGATTATCCTATCATGGAACGAACTATTGATACCTACATTAAAAATTTGCGGAAAAAGTTAAACCTTGATCGGGTCATTACTGTAAAGGGTGTTGGCTACAAATACGAGGAGTCACTATGAAAAATCAGAAACTGTTTTCTAAAATATTTCTTTATACATTTATGGTCATGTTCTTTGTGACCGTAATTGCACATGTGTGCCTTTATTTTTTTGCACCCCAGATGACATTGAGTACTAACAGTTTTTTAGGGGGAGCTATCATAGAGAGCGATATAAACACTGGCTTACTGATAAAGTCTGCCATTTCAAAGGCTTTGCCTATGTCTTTGTTGGGCTGTACCATTATTTCTCTCATATGCTCGCTGATATTCTCCAAAGCTATGAGCAAGCCTATTAAACAGATTTCAGAAACAACTGAAAAGATGGAACAGATGGATAAAACGGCAAGATGTACGGTGGATACAAATGATGAAATTGGCGTGCTGGCGTCTAATGTGAATATGCTATATTCCAGTCTGCTTTCTACCATCGAAAATCTGGAAGAAGAAAAACAAAAAGTTAGTGAAGCGGAAAAATCGAAGATTGATTTTTTGAGAGCTGCTTCCCATGAGTTAAAAACACCCGTAACAGCTCTCAATGCAATTTTGGAAAATATGATTTTGGGTGTTGGAAAATACAAAGATCGGGACACCTGCCTGTTGGAGTGTAAGGAAATTACTGGACAGATTTCTTTTATGATAAAAGAAATTTTAGATACTTCCCGTTTGGATTTTACACAGGAGAAAAAGAATTTTGAATCCTTTGATTTATCTGATAGTCTTCCTTTAATCTGTGAACCATACCAGTTGATTGCAAAAGCAAAGAAGTTGTACTTTTCTCTCGATATACAAGAAAAATGTCCGATCCATACATCAAAGAAAAATCTTGAAAAAATCTTATCCAATGTACTTTCCAATGCGGTTTCTTATACGAATCCAGGACACAGGGTAACCGTTGTTCTGACCGCAGATCAGATAGAAGTTAGAAACGAATGTGTGCCTATCCCAAGGGAAAAGCTACATCGTGTATTTGAACCTTTTTACCGCCCAGATTTTGCCAGAGATCGGAAGGATGGGGGTAATGGATTAGGATTGTATATCGTAGATACTCTATCAAAAGCATTAGAGTTATCTTATAAATTTGAACCGATGGAAAATCAATCTGGAATGTGTTTTACACTTTTTTTGTCTTGAGAGGCCTCTCCCTAATGGGAGAGGTTTTTATTTTTTTCTCTGTTTCATACTGGTTCCATATAGCGATGCTATGCTATCAGTGTTGCAACATTTATCTTAATGAAACGGAGGTTTTTTAATGAATTTTATGAATCGAGCGTGGCTGTATATCATCCGTAAAAAGGGAAAGAGTATTCTTCTTTTTATTATTTTGTTGGTGATGGCAACCTTTGTATTAACTGCGCTGGCTCTGGGAAACGCTTCAAAATCTGCCCAGGAAGATTTGAGGAAAAGTCTCGGCGGAAGTTTTCTGATTGGATTTGATTACACGGAAAACAATCCTTACTTAAAGGTTGAAAATGTAGAAGGTGGCACACTGATGTATTCTACACAACAGATCAGCCCGGAGTTGGTAGAACAAATTCGTGAGATTGGTGGAGTAACGGATTGCAGCGCTACGGTAGAGAGCTTGGCAGCATTTTCATCACTGGAGCTATTTACAGGTAATATCCCGATAGAGAAAGAATTTCGGAAATCCTCGAAAATTCTAAGTACGTGGAAAAGCGAAGAACTTACAAGATTTACTTCCGGGCAGTTGACCTTGACAGAAGGTCGTCATATTATTCCTGGTGACAAAAACAAAGGACTTATTAGCAAAGACTTAGCCGATAAAAATGACCTAAAAGTCGGTGATATAATCCATACAGATAGAGGTGTGGATATTGAAATCGTAGGGTTATTTATACCAAAAGAAATAGAGGGAATCAATGATCAGGTGACAACTTATGATAAAATACAAAATCTTGTTATTGCTGACCTTACTACAATGGTTGATTATGAAAATGGCCCAGCAATTCAAGGATTTAATGAGCTAATGGTTTCGGTAGACGATCCACAGAATGTAGAACATATTATTTCTAAGATGAAAGAAATATCAGATGTGGATTGGAAAGGATTTTCTGTTTTGACTGACAATGAAAACTATGAAAATGCGGCATCTTCCCTGAAACAACTATCAGAGCTTGTATCAACGATTTTGATTGTGGTACTGATTGTAAGTATTACGATACTTTCCCTTATTCTTACCATGTGGGCTAGATCCCGTATCCATGAAACAGGAGTATTGCTTTCCGTAGGAATATGCAAACTGTCCATTTTGGGACAATATATTGCTGAAGTTGTAATAATAGCAACGCTTGCCTTTTCTCTCTCCTATTTTTCAGCTAGTGCAATAGCTGGTCAGATGGGAAAGACATTACAATCCAAACAGGCTGTAACTGAAATTCAGCAGGAGGACGGTCTATCTGCTGGAATCCGTGGGGAGGCAGGAACAGATAGTGAAAATCAGGAAGTGGAAACTCCTGAGTTGCAGGTTACTGTACATCTACAAGAGATGGGGCTATTATTCTTAATTGGGATTGGAATTGTAACGGTATCTGCTGGAATTTCTTCCATTTCTGTTATGCGTTTGAAACCACACGAAATCTTATCAAAAATGAGTTAATGGAGGCAGTGATATGAAAAGAGCATTCCCAATTTTAGAATTGAATAATTTGACATATTCTTATGATAAGAAGAAAAAGATACTTAGAGGTGTCAATGCTCAGATGGAAACTGGAGAGATGTATGCCATTCTGGGTTCATCAGGTTGCGGTAAGACAACACTTTTATCCTTGATTGGTGGCTTGGATAGTCCTACCAGTGGAAGTATCAATTTTAATGGAAAAGACATTTCTCAGATAGGATTAGAAAATCATCGAAAGAAAAATATTGTTTTTATTTTTCAAAGCTACAATTTGATTGACTATATGACTCCACAAGAGAATGTTTGGCTGACGGCAAAGAAACCTGTTCTTTCGCTTCTGGAACGTTTAGGGCTTACCAGGGAAGAGGCGAAGAGAAATGTATTGAAACTTTCTGGAGGTCAGCAGCAGCGAGTAGCTATTGCACGGGCACTGGCAAGTGAAGCACCTGTTATATTGGCGGATGAACCTACCGGCAATCTGGATGAAGATACAGCAAGGGAGATTATAGAACTTTTGAAGAAGACAGCCCATGAGCTGGGAAAATGTGTGATTGTAGTGACTCATAGCAAACAGTTGGCAGAAGAAGCAGATGAGGTGTTGGAAATTCAGCAGGGGAAATTGAGGAAAAGGGAAGTTACAAAGTAAAATGGAACATGTGTGTTACCTTTCTTGATCTTCATAGTTATTTCAAATTTTGTTTATATTATATGGTGTAACATTATCCTTCTAAAATTTACATTTGAATAAATGGATGAGCAGTCTGGTCGTGGGTCAGGCTGCTTTTTGTACAAAAATTTTTATGGTGTCATGTGAAAAAAATATATACAAGAAATATTTGATAATATATAATTCTATTATGAATTATTGATAAAGAAAAGGAGTGCGATTTTGATGAAATATATACGGATTTATACAGAATCAAAGTCAATGAACAATTATTATTATGAGGAACAGACCGGAGAAATGTTCATTCTTGAGCAAAGCAAAGGTGGAAACGGGCTTTCTGTTGGAATCATTGCCGGAATTTCACTTGTGATATATGCGTTTGTAAGGAAAATAGAAAAGCCAATTTCTTTTGATGCAAATCTGTTGTATTGGATTTCTGTGGGGATCGGAGTTGCGTTAGGCGTACTTATCGCTGGATATATGCTAAAACGTGCAAAAAGAAAAATTGAAAAAAATGTAAGAATCTATCCCTGTGGACTAGAAGAAAAGCAGGCAATGGCAAAACAGAATCACAGATATTTTTTTACATACATTTTTCTGATTCTTGTCATGGTTGGGATATGTGCAGTCTCTCATTTCCTAATGATATGGGTTGTCCCATCTGTCCTGATATATGCTTTTTTTAATTCGTTGATGTGCTTGTTGACGATTTTACTGACAATCGCTTTTATAGGAAATCATCCCATAAAGGGATGGAAAATTGCAAGTAGAATACTGAGAGGAGAAAGGTAATGGCATATTTAATTCCAACTTTATATGTAATTGTATCTTATACATTTTTTCTTTTACCCGGTTTATTTGATCATGTAATGGAATTGAAGATTCTTTCAATTCTTTTACCGTTTATTATGGGAGTTGTTAATTTGATTACTGTATTAACCGTAGGAAGAAAGTGGACAAGAAAAACACTGTTAAACTGTACGTTGATTATTAAATATGGCTTGATTCCATTTTATTTGATTGGAGGAAGCATTACGATCGGCGTAACGGTTGCGGCATTATTTCCATTACCGTTAATGGCATTGCTTGGACTTGTAACGATTGTTTTTTTGATTTTCGGCTATGGGATTTTATTAGGGGCATCTCCCTATGCACTTGCATATATCATAAAGTCGTGCAAAGAAGGAAAACACTCGAAAATAGTGGCAATTTTGTCCGGTATCTGTCAGTTCCTTTTTTCGTTTGATGTGATATCCATAATGATACTGACAATAAAGGAAAAGCATTTGGTCAAAACAACAATCTGTGTTTTTGGGGGAATGTGCCTCATAATTCTTTTGATTCTGTTAGACTTGTTTGCGTCATTTGTATAAATTGCAGGAAAGATGATTTTTAATAACAAGTGAAAAATATTTTGGAGGAATGATTATGATCACAATGAATGAAAAAGATAAAAATGAAATGTTAGACTCTATTTTAAATGAAAAGGAAGAGTATCTATGCAAACTTTGGGGAGTTTTAATGGCTGATTCCAAAACTTATGCAGCAATCGGAGGACTCTCTGCGATAGTAGGAGGTGGAGCTGCCGCATTAGGAGCATTAAGTAATGCCTATTGCTATATAGGTGCTACAGAGCAGCATTTGAATTTTGTTGTTGTTGACTCTGTAAATGTTCGTAATATTAAAAACAGAATTTCTATCCCAATGGAATGTATCACAAAAGCAGAAGTGAAGGGTGGATTCTTGCCGGGAAGGAAAGTTGTAATGTTATATTTTGGAAAAGAAAAATTAAAAATTTCCCTTATGAATAATGCAATCGGTTCCGATATCCAAGGACAAAAAGAGAATGTAGAGAGATTTTGCCAGATGATTCAAAAAGTTTGTAAAAACTAAAAATCAGCCGTTGGTCATAAAGAAAGTGATTCATGATGCGTGATAAATTGAAAAAGGAAGAATTTTTCAGAAAATCATTGCTTTTTACAGATGAGTGTATCAGTGAGTTTGAGAAAATACTTCTGGAAATTATGAAACAAGATGGAACTAAGTCTCAAAGGGCGATAAATGGCTGTAATGCACTGGTTGTATATTATATAAAAAAAGTAAATTTAGAATATTCATTGGGTGAAGAGATTTCTAAAGTCAAAGAAAGTTATGAACGACTGCTGATCTATTATAGCCAAGTTTGGGATATGGGGCAAGGATATATTGAATTAGTCAGAATATTATCATTAGGTGTGCTGCTTAGAATAGATAAAAGTCAAATGGAAACTTTGGAAAATGAGATCAGACAGGAAAAGTTAAATGATTATTTTGTAAATTTTCTTTTGAAAGCGATAGATAAGGAATGGGAGATGACAACACAAAAATTCGTGTTTTCCAATTTATATGAAAGTGTAAAATCTATCATTGAGGCAAAAGACGATCAAGAGCGCATCTTCTTATTAAAAGATTATTTGGAGAACAAATGGTATCGGATTCATAACGAGACAGCCTGGCACAATAGTCATCTTAGTGATCAGAATATTTATTATGGATATTGGGCTTATGAAGCAGGTGCCGTAGCTAAGATATTAGATTTGGAAGATGGAGCTTTAAAGGAAGAAAGATATTATCCCTTTGATCTTGTACATTGATTTATATTTGAAATTCGTCATTGAATAACAGGAATTGGTTGTGCCGGGAGGATAGAATGCTGAAATTATGTTATAAAAACGATGATAAAAGAACAGATGAATATTATTTTGATTTACAATCGAGGAAAGTATATAAAATCTGTCTTTCGACATATTATGCAAAGCAAAATACGAGAGGTATTCCACTACTTTTAATCTCGGGAGGGATATTAGCGACACTTTTAGAGCAGGTATCTCAACGTGTATTATTACCTAAAAATGGTAGGATGCTGCTGTTGTTTCTGGTAATTGGAATATTAGTTCTGATTGATAAAAAAGTGAAAAAATCATTCATAGAAAAGTATCAATACATAGAGGAACATACAATCACAATCTCTATGGAAAAAGCGGAGGTATTAAAGCTATATACTTTGGGAAAATGGAATAGAAGAGTATTAGGTGTTCTTGTCCTTATAGGTCTGTTCATTTTTCTTATGGGGATGTTTCTTACCATACAGACTGCTCGGCTTACGGGGGTCTTTCTGGTTTTATTAGGCGGCATAATTAGTGTTGTCTTTTTTCATTACGGAGAATTTATGGAAGTGGCAAAAGTAAAAAAATATTTACGGACAAGTGATGTTTGAGATGAGGGTTGCGGCAGAGAGGGAGATGTTATTTTGGAACGAAACAGATATATTCAGATATGCAGAGAAAATGAATACGCCATTTTATATTATGACAATAAAGAAGGGAAAATAATACGATATAAAACAGGGAAAAAATTTTCATTTTCCTTAAAATATCAATTATGTATTTTGGTGACGCTGTATTTGGGATATTTATTAAATGCTAAAGTTTATACGGTATTGGCTCAAAATAGTTGCTTGAAACATTTTATCGTTTTTTTGTGCCTTGCCATCGGTTGCATTGGTTTATTATTTTTTGAAAATGTTATAGCAAAAAAGATAAAAAATGAGGGAGTAGAAGTGCCATATATCCTATCTGATGAATTGCTGCAGAAAGGACAAAAGGACTTAAAAACGCAAAAAATGATTATGTATCTATGGACTTTGATTTCCATAGCAATATTGTTGATCTTTTACCTGACGAATTTTGTTATGGTTTTGGTACTATTTTTAGTCAGTATGATTGCTTTATCTACTATGGCTGCGGCAACAAGACCTGTTTTACGGGCAAAATTATATTAAGCATATACTAGGAGTGGTATGGTGAAACAAAAAGTAGGAGCAATATTAGTTATTGTAGGAATGCAGTTGCTTATATTTGGAGTAATATGTTCACAACGGGTTTATATACGTATAGGATTAGGGAATCAATACATATTAGTGAGAGCAGTATTATCGACACTCGGAATCCTGTTTATGATACTCGGAAATGTCTTTTACAGAGTGTTGTATAGACCATATGAGGAGCATGCCTCAACCAAAGAAAAGTATGGAAAACAAAAGAACGTGCTATTACGAATAGAGTGGAAAAAGTGGTATCCATTAAAGAAATTTATTGCTTTTCTGTTATGGAATATCTGTTTGTTTACAGTATTGATAAGTACGATATTTTATTGTTCTGAGCAAGAATCAGTTTCTAAGACATTGTTTGGCTACATCATTTTTATAATCACTACAATTGCTACATTTTCACCTATGAGAAAGTATGTAAGTCCCAAATATCGTTGCCTTCCTCACATCGGAGATGTGCTTAGCAAAACAGAACTGAACAAAATGTTGGGGAATGAGGATTTTCAGGGAATAGAGGAATTTAAAGAAATGTCCATCTATCCATACGTAAAAGAAAGTAGAAATTGGTTCTGGATTGGTGGGTTGTTG
>ENA-OQIH01000746-OQIH01000746.1-human-gut-metagenome-genome-assembly--contig:-NODE-746-length-19914-cov-3.773302_pt1 | contig 19914 bp, 18 predicted proteins | sample MGYA00242575_ERZ504740 | MGnify/ENA primary metagenome ERZ504740 (study PRJEB26092, sample SAMD00036192) | human gut metagenome | host: Homo sapiens | study: EMG produced TPA metagenomics assembly of...
GATTCTAAGCGTTTGAATAACACCTCAACCCAGTCCGTGTATCCGGACACTGCTTCTGATAATTTCTCGGCAGCTTCTGATGTATCGGATGCTGCTTGGGAAAGATTGTCTGATGCGGAGTTGAGATTGTTGGAAGTAGTGTTGGATAAACCCGCTACATTTTTGTTCGCATTATTGACACCGATACTTCCTGTCACATATGCTGTACCAGATGCATAGGCTTTCCCTCTTCCACCATTAGAGGTTACATATCCATTTTTAAAGATTTCTTCCGTTTGTTTATGATTGAAGATTATGTCTCCACGTTTTAGATTTACAAATTCAGCCCCTCTATCACCAACTGTCCACCATCTGTTCCCGGAGACAACTAGCTCACGACCAATCTCTCCAGTTAAAGCAACTTCATCATTCTGAACTCCCCACTCTCCATTTGCAAGAGCTTTATGAATCCCACGATGTACTTGCGCTGTTCCTTCTACATGAGCAGTTCCATTTACTTTGGGCGCAGAACCATTCGTTATAACACTATAAGTTACTGTTCTCTGCAAATTAGACGGATTATAATTATCTACTGCTGTAGAATTTAGATGATATGTAACTGTTGCATCTTTGTTCTCTGGTGTGTAATTTTGAATTGCAGTATCATTCACTCCACATTTCACCAACATCTCTGGTGTAATTGCACTAATACTAGACACGATGCTTTCAATAGATGATGCGTCAAAACTACCACTAACCTTTGCCTGAATTGTAGGTTGCATTGCTTGAATTTCAGAAGCAAGAGAATTTACTTTTGCCTGGGCTTCTGATGTGTCAGCACCAACAGATGCTTGCATATCCAATTCATTTTTCGCATTTTGAAATTCCTGCAATTTTGCAAGAACATTTGCTATCTCTCCTTCTACTTGTGACGTATCTACATTCATAATCACAGGGTTGGTCAACTGCTGCTTCTGCGCGATACAATACTGGATAATATTATTCGCATTCTCAATGGAAGAAGCATCAACATCCGGACGTGCTTTTATCTCATTCATTTGGGCAATTGTGCTATCCAGTGTTGTAATCTTGCCCTCTATATCTTCAATTCCAGATACATCCATTTTAATATCCAGATTTTCATTTTCTTTCAAACTTTGTAATGCATTTGCTGATTCATAGGCTTTCACACCTAAATCTCCAACTGTTTGTACTGCTTCATCCGCCCAGTTAAACTCACCACCAAACTCTTCCATCTCTCCAAACATTGCTTGTACCATGGATTTAGACAGATTCAATTTCTCTTCAAAATCTTCCATTTTGATTCCATCTGCAAGATTAAAAATTTCTTTCCCATTGATATCTGTTTCCACATTCATCAACCCGGCATTGACTGCATTACTGCAAAACTGAGCAATGTCCATTCCTACTCTCTGACCATTTTCATCATAATCAAAGTATCCACCGATACTATTCATATAACTCTGAACAGCTTGCTCATCTTCGTGATCGATAGATTCTGGTACAATAAAATCTACTGCAGCCTCGTATCTTTTTGTCCCGACTCTTCCGTAATCTTCAGAATTCGGATCTGTCACATTAGAAATTGCCTGCATTGCATCCAGAGAAGCATCAAACATATCCCCAGATTCTGTTGTGCTTTGCTTATCCAACCAGTTCTGATATGCACCTGTTGCTTCTTTGATTGCCGATGTGAGTAAATCATACTGTTGACACTCTGTTGCAATCGCAGAATTCGCAGACATTAAGGAGTCTAATTCTGTCCTTGTCTGATTGTAATCATCTGTTCCCTCATTTAAGGATTTCAATTTTTCTCTAAGTTGCTCAATTTCTCCGGCATTTTTTAAATATTCTGATTGTTTCTGCGCTTTGTTTGCATTGTTGGTTGCAATTGCTTCTTCTGCTTTTGCTTTTGTAATTTCTATAACTCGATCTTCATTCAGCCGCATTGTACCATTTATATATTCCAAAGCTGACTGATAATCTCTTAATTCATCAGAATCAAATGTTTCTATATCAATCGATTTCCCTGTAGATTGTCCTGATAATGCTTCTGATGCTGCTGAAATTGTCTTTAATGTTGTCTGTGTAGAATTTGCCAATTCTTCAAAGGACTTTGCAGACTCTTCTACATTTTCTCCTGTTTGCGTAGTGACAACTCCTAATTCTACTAACACATCCAATAGAGGCTGAATTTCTTCTGCAGATGTCCCAGCAATCAGTCCCATATCCAAAGCAGCCTGTGTCAATGCCTGAATTGCAACCTCTCCTTTTTGTGACCCTTCTGTATCCAATGCAATCTTAAAATCCAAGTCACTCAATCCAAGGCGCTTGATATTGTTTGCATATGCTTTTGCTGAAGACTCAAATCCTTTGATTACGTCATCGGTTCCATCACTTCCAAGAATCCCCTTAAATTCTCTCGCTGCAATTGATGCTTTTGCTAACTGATCTGTTACACCATCAAATACAGAGGCATACTTATTATCACTTCCGACAACAGAGTCTACTGCTTCTTGTACTCCTTCGAAAGATGTCTTTGCTTCTTCAATTTTAGAGGTATCCCCACTTGATAACGCTTCATTATATTTCTCTACTGCATCTGCATAATCTTCATATAATTGACCGTAAGATTTCTTGGATTTATCGTAGTCTACAGAAAACATCTTTTCATTTGCTACCATATCCATCTGCAAGAATGTCTGATAACTCTCTTGATAATCGTCCAAAACCTTCTTATTTACACTTAATGCTTTACTTGAGTAATTCAGAACAGATTCTATTTTCCCTGTCGCAAAATCCTGTCCTTCATATTCTGACTGTAATGCAGATACACGATTCATAAAGTCATTGATAACTTTATCCGCTTTGGATGCATCCCCATCAAATGAGATTGTAAATATCCCGGTGTTCATCCCTGTATCCTGTAAAGTAATTCCCTGCTTTTCAAATTCCTTTGCGATATCATAGATGTCTTTCCCCACACCTTCGATTTCATTCGTAACACCTGTATCACCAAGACTATAGTGTCTCTTCTTCGTCATTGCTTTCTCTACATCTTGAAATTCTTTTCTGTTTTCATTCAATGTAGACTTTGCATTTTCAACTGCAATCTGCTGTAACAAACCAAGCTGTGTCTGAAGGTTTCCATTAACCAGATCCACTCCTGCTGCCTGTTCTGGATATTGAGAAGTAATCTGATTTTGAATTTCTAAGATTTGTTGCTTAACGCTATACTCTTCCGATTCAGTTAAATCACCAGAAGCTAATTTTGCTTTTAATTCTTTATATTTGGAGATTTGTTCATCCAGACTGGATGTAGATTCTTTCCATGCATTCGATGCATCTTTGGCTTTCTGAATGGTTTCTTCCACAGACTGCCGATATGCATTCCAGATAGAAATACCTGCTGTTAATGCTGTGGTAATCAAGACAATCGGATTCGACATCAACGTTGCACCGAGCCCTTTTAATGCGCCACTAAATGTGACCGTTGTTGCTGTTGCCGCTCCTTCTGCCGTAGCCAATCCCATAGTAGATAATTTTGCAGCAGCTTGTGCTTCGCTCAGTCCGGTACTCTGTAAGATTTGCATTCTTTGAGCATTGGTTAAATTTTGTGAAGACAGCACTGCCTTTAATTGACTTTTAGATAGTCCATCTACCAAGGTGGTCAACTGTTTTACACCATCTGTACCGATATTACCTGTTTTCAATAAACTCATTGCATTGCTGAAATTTTGCATTTTCATAGCTGCTTGCGTGATAGATGTTGCCAACATTGTGAAGCCTTTGATTGCACCACCAACTGCCAAGCCAGTCAACGCAGTCTTTAACAGGCTTGTTTTATCCAGAAACTCTACCACTGACTGTGACGCTTCCAAGATTCCAGAAATAGATTCTTTGCTAATCAAATTCATGGATAAAGACTCAAATGATGCTTGCAGACTCTTCTTTTTCGCCTCCAGGGAATTTAAGTATGCATCATTGAACTTCTTCATTGCCATTCCGCTAGAATTCTGAGCTGTTTCTGTCAAAGAAAGTACCTTATCATAATTATCAAATAGAGAAATCAATTTATTGTATTGATACGCGCCAGCCATTGATGTGGCAATTGCTTTTTGCGTGTTTCTATCAAACATTAACCATTTTTTACCAACATCATCAAGAATGGTTTCTGCATCCAAAAATTGACCATTTACATCTCTCATATTGATGCCAACTTCTTTTAGCACCTTTTCTGTATCATTTAATGCTTCTCCCGTCTCCGCATCAATAAACTTGCCAGCTTTGATCTGATTCATGCGAGATAGCAATGATTTAAAACTCGTTCCAATTGATTCATCGGAATCCTGCGTAACTTCTTTAATCGTGGCAATTGAGGCAGCAGTCTTTTCCAGCGATAATCCAGCATTATGTGCCATAGATGCTGTTTTGGTTAATGCTGTACCGATGCCACCCGCATCAACTGAACTTGACAAATCAATGCTCGATAAAATATCATTTACGTGACTTGCCTGATCTGCTGCCAACTGGAATCCATTTAAAGTTGCGGTCAGCACTTTAGAACTATCCTCAGAAGACATCTTGGCATTTTTACTGAGTACCATGGCATCTTTAATCAACATATTTGTCTCTGCCAGTGACTTACCACTTCTCAACCATGTATCAGCGCCGGATGTAACCTCTGTTGTAATCGCTCCAAGAGATTTTGCCATGTCATTATATCCACTGACCATATTTCTGACTTCAGAATAACTATCCCCAGTAGCCATCTGCAAATCCAAAATTGCATTATCAATATCTGAAATTGCTTCTACAGCTGCTCTTGCAGATTGTTCGATCGTCTGGAATGACAACCCTAACTTTGCCAATTCTTTTATAGATGTTCCTAATCCCTGCGCGCTTTTCTTTGCTGTATCATAGCTTTTTGCCATATTATCTACAGAATTTGTACCCTCTACATTTGCATTGATATTGATTTTACTCTGCTTTAGATTGTTAATCTTTTTTACAGCAGTATCCAATTCTGACGTATTGACATCCAACTTGATTTTCTGGTTATTATTTTTCCCAATATCCTCAATTTCTTTGGATGCTGCTTTTAATTTTGACGCATCCACATCAATTTTCACTTTTTGTTTCTGCTTGGTCAAATCGTCCAATTGCTTTTTTGCTTTGGACGTGTCCAACTCTACATCAACTTTTATTTTATGATCCGACATATGCCCTCCTTATAATTGACTAAATGTTTTTTCCAAAATTTTAGGAACAGCTTCTTCCGTCCTCTTAAAATATCCGTGTTTACCGAGTGTTCCTGAATGTCCTTGCTCTGTTGCGTCAATTACTTCCGCTCCAGAAAATGTTCCTGTATGATAAGAAATATTATCATCCAGATAAGACTCAAATGTAAAATGATTTCCTGTACCGGAAACCGGAGTTGTTTCTGGGGATGTCAACAATGTTCCAGTTCTTTCATTTTTCACTGGATTTCCAGAACCATAATAGTCCATAACATTATCCTGCAATTCCTTATCTATTTCATTTCTGGCAGACTCAGCAGCCAACCCGACATCCTTGATTAGCTGCTGTTCCAAATCTGAAAAACTACGAAATGTCGCCATATCTATTTCTCGATCTTACTTAATGCGCTTCCGACAAGTGCCATCCCAAATAGTGCGCCAATTGCTTCTGCAACATTTTTCTTCTCTGCCTCTCTTTTTTCTTCCGCTAATTTATCAATAACCTTTTGACTGTCCATCATGTGACTAACTAATGTTTTTAAGCCATTTGTATTTTGCACATATAGTACTTCATCTAACAAAAATGATCTGGACGCATCATCTAACTTTTCCCAATAGTCTACAATATATCCCTGGATTTCTTTTACATCTACATTGCATCCAAATCCTAACTTTTCCAATCTATTATCATTGATTTTGTATTCCATGACATTATCTCCAGATATGGAATATTGATATGCTTTAGCAACTTTACTTGTATCCAAATATGCAACACTGTCAACTATTGTTTTGGGTATGTTTACAATCAAAATCTGTTTATCCTCGATAATAACTTGCCCTGTATAATATCCTACTATTTCCATAACATCCACTATTTTTTTCTCTTCGTCCACTACTTCCTCTATGATGAATTTATAAAATTCCCCAATTTTTAACTCATTTACATTTACCATTTAACATTTCCTCCTGTTTGAATAATTTATAATTTCTCATCAGCAAATGAAACTTCTTTGCATCTCCTATCCCTGTTCCAGCAAAGACAATCCCTAATATAGTGCGTTCCATTGTTGTCATCTCGTCCCATGTATCTGTCATTTCCTCAAGCAATTGCTCTCCTGTTTTTGGCATACCATTTTCATCAAAAATACGGATCTTTGTTTGTTCCAATAGCTCCTCTATGTTCTCTAATCTATGCTGCCCAGAGTCATTACCTGCAAAATAACCTGTCCATTTATCATAAATTGCCTGAACAGTTTTTTCACATACCTCTTTTTTCTCTTGTGTCATTTGTTCCAGACACATTACATATTTATCAAAATTGTTTTGTTCCAATACTTGCTCCTTATTATTTTATTAAATAGGATTGTTCTGTGACAGATTGTCACATATGAATTAGCCGAATAGCTTTGTATCCAGCCCAATAGATTCTAAAATTGATTTGATTAAATAAAGATTATTTACTTGTTCTTCTTTATATTTCTGTTCCAACAAGATTTTACGCAGGTATAAAATCTCATCTTCTGTCAAATTTACTTGCACGTTTCATTTTCACCTCCTATCTCAATCGCTTCATCTGCACTTAAATAGTACTTTCCACTTAAAAACGCATAAATATTTTTCATGGTATCTTCCTTCATTTTAATTTCCGGATTCCCATTCAACCATTTATTCACAACCGCATAATTCCTACCAATGCACTTAGAAAAATGCGTGATTGTAATTCCATTCACAGACAAATACATTTTTACCACTTCTCTGATGTCCATTTTTATGTCCTCCTACTTCTCTTTTCTTGGATAAATATATCATAAAATTATGATGTTTTTCTCCCTATAGATATCCTCGCTTTTTTGAAAACGGGCGCAGAACCCCCATAAAATAAAGGATACTCTGCACCCATAAAATTTTTCAAAACTCCATATGTTCTATTCGTAATATAACTGACATCCACCACTTTTCTAACTCAGCAAGTTACACCTGTTCTCTTTTGCTATTTCTTTTATACAATAACTCACTGCATTTATCACTACACGTTTTCCGATTTCTTTCTGCAAAAAATCTCCTTCCACACACTTCACAGATTTTGACACTGCGCTCACCATTATATTGATACAGATCAATCAATGGATTTTGTTCCTTTGCATAGAAGAGTTTAGTCTTATCTGGATCTGGTAAATAAAAAGAAATTTTAATATATTTTCTCAACTTCTCTTGTTTGATGTATCCAGCCTTTTCCAACCTCTTTAATCCTTTATCTGCAATCTTGCTGCCAATCCATTCATCAATGGTTACTCTTTTGATTCCTTTGATATTTTTGCCACTTGCCAGCAAAAGACAATCCGCTTCTTTCTCGCTTTTCGCGACGTATCTCTGATACAAAACATATAAAATATACAACAACTCTCGATCTTTCGGACAGTTCTTTTTACATTCCATACTAAATATGGAATCATAAACACTTTTCGCAATCGGTACTTCCATTAAATCTTCCTGCTTCTTCTTGATCTGTTCAATTCTTTTTACAATCTCTTCTGTCTTTTCTTGGCTTGTCTGATATGCCTTCCGTTTTAAAGGCAGTTCTATGTTTTGTTTCACGTTCAGTTCCACATTTTGAACTAAAATATTCCCGTAACACCCCCAAAGGATATCCTTGTTACAATCTTCTCTAAATTCTGGCTGATAATATTCCATATCCACCAAATAGGATGCTGCCACTTTTCGATCCGGAATCATTTTATCAAATTGCTTTAGACAAAAAATATAGATCAATTCTTTCGCAAGTATCTTGTCATTATATGTCTGGTTATATTCTGATATTAACCCCTTTAGATAATAGGATACTCTCATTTTCAGTTTCGGCAGAAGTGTTCTCATCTTCTTATATTCTTTAGAATTCCTCTTGACCGTGATACTTCTATCTTTTAGAGTCTCAGGATTAAAACCGTTTATATCGTCCAGACATGAAATCTTGGTAATTCCATTGCTTGTCTTTTTTCTTATATATTCTGATATCCGATCTACATTGTGATAGGAATGAAACTCACAGCACAGATTGCTTCTTCTATCTTTGGCATACTGGAAAAAATATGGTGGGAGCATTTCCTGCTCTTTATACTTATTATAAATCGGCGCATATCCTTTTAAATCCAAAGACAATTGTGTCTTGGGGAAATCAATCACATAATTGTTATATGCACATAAAATCCTAATCAATTTGATATCAGGATTTTCTTCATTGAAAATCTTTGTAATTGCATTCGACACATTCCCTATATTTTCATTGTCAAAGCTGCGCTCCAAACATTGATACTCTTCTGTCCTTGTAATCTGAGATTTAGGCGCAGAACCCATCTGGTAATACAAAGGTGCTTTCTGTTCGCCCAGACAATCTAAAAATGCAGAATCAGAAATAACAAACATATGATCTCCATCCACATCCGCCTGTAGTGTTTTTGTCAGCAGATCATGCGTACTTACGACTATATCATCACCAGAGAACCATTCCTTGCATTCCTCTGATTTAATCAATGACCTAATACCATGCTCACAATCAGACAAGTGAGGATATCGGATACAGCACACTTCTGATATCTCTTGCTCGTTATAATGCTTGCTATAGACATGATTTTCTGGTATCAATCCCTTTGGATTCTCTTCGCCACAAAACAGCCACTGGCAGAAGGCATACAAATCCGGACAAATATAGCCGTTGATACCTTTTACATAAATCTTGCCAGCTTGCATCCTTTTTCGCTCTGCTTTGATGTACTCCTGCACTTTCTTTTTTACATACCCATCGGATAACAATTGCGGATACAATTTGATTGCCATCTGCAAACCATCTAACTTTATATCTTCCCTTTCCATGTCAATACCCATAATCTTGAGTGCAACATCCGGATCTATTTTTGCCTGATTGATATAGTCAACAGATTTTTGGCAAAGTTTCTCCATCCTCTCCTCCGTAAACGTTTCCCGTGGAAGTGTCTGAATAGGTTGATAACTCAAACGGATATACTCTTTTCCCACTGGTTCTGCAAAATTGTTAATTGTAATTGCTGCGCCAGATGCTTTAAATTTGTCTCGGTAATCATCCATAGACTCATAATACTGCCACATTTTCAATTGACTCTGAGTCAAAATAACTTTCATTCGTTTAACATCTTTTGTAGATACTGGATGATTCCATGCATCTAAAATAAATGATTCACACGAGTGCTTTTCAATAAACTTACAGAAATCAAAAGGAAAGATTGCTCCTTTAATCCATCCACCACGGATTTGACAGCTGCAAGGAAGTGTCCCCGGCATAAACATCCCTGCTCCATCCATATGAGGAACAGGAACTCCCATCTCTGTTTCTTCTATATTAAAGGTGTCCACATCCAAGTAATTCACTTTGCCTGTCACAAGAGTCTCAAAATCTTTTACAACCAACACTTCGTCAATATCGACCGCATACTCTGTCTGTACGCTCAGAGACAAATTCAAAGACTTATATGCTAAAAACTTTCCCATATTGATCCCACCGTGAGCATTGATGATTTCTTCTGTCAATCCGCACAGCAACCGATTCTGATTATCTTCATAAAATTTTGCATCTAGCAATGTGATTTCTTGATCTTTCAATTGCCCCGTAGAACTACTGTAAAAAATAAAATGCTTCCCTGCAATATCAATTCCTCGATCGATAATCTGTTTCAAAATAGGTTTCGCTGTTTTTCCTTTACATTCCAAAAATACAACTTTATCTATAAATGGGACATCTGACAAATCTTCCTTTTCCAATCGTACAATATCATTTTCGAATAATGCGATCTGTAACTCTTCTTTTACTTCGTTATCTTTATATATCTTATCAGAGGTGATTTTTCTGACATTTTCATATCTTTCAATTTCCTCCATATATGCTTTCTTGGCAGCAGACTTTAATTCTGGTTTGTGACAATTCTTCCATTTTTTTCTCAACTGATTTTCTTTTTCTGTCAGACATTTAAAAATATTCAATTTTAATATTCTGCACCGCTTCGCCTGTTTTAAAATACTGCTTATAATAATCTCCCCTTCCGTATATTTCTCTATTTATCGTTCTCCTTATACTCCTATATTTCTATCATTTTTTTGAATGAAATCGCTCTTTCATAATCAGTGCTTTTATCCCTATACTTGCACCCTGAGAGGCTCTCAGATGCCCCTTATTGCGCTTCTGATACGTTGTGTGCAACTTTTATAAGCTGCAAATAACAACCTGAATTTCGCCCATAAAACACGCTGTAGCTATACTGTATATCACCATTTTTTAGGTTGGCTCATTCTGGAATCTACTAACTTTATTTACAAAAAATTTCAATCCTGATGCACTGATTACCGTTACCATCCTTCTTTGACCTGAGTACTCGATTTGGATACTCAGCTTGTCATCATTATGTACATATTTCGGAACTACGTTTTTAGGATTTGCATTACCCAATGCTTAAACCTCTTTGCTAATTCCAGTTTACTTCCGAAGATGAGAGCGTAAAGACCAGGTTCGTTGATAAGCCATCCTCCACGTTGCCCAAGACTCGATAACGATTCGTTATTGAGTTTGTCGCATTCCTCAACGTGATCTGCTAACGCCTTACTTGCATTTTTATATCCCAATGATTCTGCGACATCTTTCCCAACAAACCACGGTTCGTTGTTAATCAAAATTGTTCTTACTTGTCCAAATTCTTCATTCTCAAAAATTTTTAATTCGTTCATATTTCCTCCAATATTTTTAATTGAAGGTAGAGATAGGAGAGTATCAACCGTCCTACTTTAACTCTTTACCAGATTCTCCATCTGACCTAGTCTGGTCGAAAATTCGACCGTTAAAAATATCGGATAACTTTATTCAGAAGGCTTTTTATTGAAAAGCTGTATCAAAATTTCATTTACTTCTTTTTTGCTACGCTCTTTTAATGCTTCATATGCTTTTGCATTTTCATTGTCCATTTCCTTATAAGCCCCAGCATCATATACATGACAAAAATAATGAAAAATTCCAGAATCATCCGAATTTATATTTCCAAGCGGAGCAATACACCACAGTAGATAATGCAAAATTTCATGTCTAATTGTCTTCTTCATATCTTCTATATTCATGCTCCATGAATCGTATATATGAATTACTGATTGAACTCCCACATTTTGAAAATCTCCTTTTGTAAAAGTTTTTTTCTCAAAATCATAATCTTTTCTGTAATCTTTATCAAATACAACTGGAATTATATCTTTCTTTATATTTCCAAATACTGAAAAATCCTTGATTACTTCATCCAAAAATACTTCAATATACTTCTTATACTCTAATACACGTTTTGCATAATCAGCATAGCCATTCCTATCTGCTTCAAATTCCTGTTTAAGCATTTCCATTTCTTTCAATAACTGTTTCCTGTTGTTAATACATCTTATATTTTTAAACATCTTAAAATCCTTAGCAGATTTTCCAAAAACATATCCTGTCCCATATCCTTCTTTAGACCATAAATAAACATCTACCTCTTGATAAATCTTGCACTCACAATTACAGTCATCAGAATCATACTTACAATCAGAACAACAATAGTATGAAATATCTTCACCGCTTTCTTCACAAACTGTCATAACAAAATTCTTATCAATTGTATAGTTTTCATCATATGAGTCTGCTGTTATATTTGGATTTAATAGTGATACCATATCCAAAAATTCCTGCTTTAATGTCATTGTACATTCTCTCCTTCTCTATATTCGTATTCCCCTGAATCAATCAAATCTACAATTGCTCTTACATCTTTCTGCGGTAATCTATATTCTTCTCCTTTTACCATTTGCACAATCTGACTCATAAAATACTGATTCTTCTGCAGCACAGCCTGTATCTTTTCTCTCATCCCCATCCATTCTAATCGACACGCTTTATAGGATTCGTAATATACAGGATCATTTGATTCATAACGATTCTTCCATTTCTTTTCCATATATGCGTATTTATTGATCTGTTCTTCACAAGTAACCAATCCAGATAATAGAATTGATTTTGTAAGAATGTGTTTATCAAAATATTTCTTATATTCTTTTTTCATAACAATCTCCTTTTCTTTCGGTGCAGGTTTTCGCTTGGCGAAAAGCTCATCGTCCCGTAGGGACGGCTCACAACCTACCGATAACGATAACTCTCCTGTACAGCCGACACCTACAGCTAAAATCTCTATTTTTTGCACACCTAAAATGCCAATTTTCCCAGTGTTTATAAGGGTTTAGAGAGATTTCGCATCCTTTCATTTCTCCCTAATATATATATAATATAGGGAGACTTTGAAGGATGTTTTTCGTCAAAAACCCAGTGTTTATAAGGGTTTGGAGAGATTTTAATTGAATTTTTTATCCATTTTATAGTGCGCGAAGGGGGTCTGGGGGAAGTGCAAAAAAGAGCATAATTCATTTAGTCGCACTAGCAGATTGTGAGCCTTGGCGAACAAGGTGCGTAGTAAGACTTATGAATTTGGTCTTCCTTCCCCCAGTTAATAATTCTCTCTTTATAAATAATTTTTTTGATATAAATTCGTAATTCCTTATATATAGAGAGATCTAGGTAATGTTGGATCCACTTCAGAAAGAGCCGCAAGCGACCCTTTCTTCGTGTCTCCGTTTCACTTTGCTTCGCAAAGTCTTTGCTGACGCAAAGATACAATTTAAATTGAAATAGAAAAAATTTTTTATAATTTCTTTCACATATTATTTATTTTCAAAATTGACTACCTTTTTTGGATGTATCCTCTATTATAAGCCTTACACCCAAATAGGGTAGTCAAAATTGTTTTCCGGGACAATGTAGAGAGATTAACCGCCCTCAGATTTCGGTTCCATTTTTTCTATCTTCCAAGCCTGTTTGTAAACCTTCTTCTTTTTCTTCCCAGAACTGTCCTCTATATACCTTGTAGTTTTGAATTCTTTTATCCTGTACTCAATTTCTTTTTCTTTCAAAACTTCATTCAAAGTATTTTTACTCTTCAGTAACCTTCCATTTTGCTTTGCATTTATCTTCTTGATTAATTCACTTCTGTCTCTTAGTTGCAACATAATAACCTTTTCTCTTACCATTTTCTCAAGATAAGATTCCAAAGAAAAATCTTCATTAATCAATCGGTATGTGTATGTCTTTGTGGATTTATTGTAAAATCCAAATATTCCAGCAAGATATTTACAATATCCAAACTGTCCATACTTGTTAAGCATAATGGAATAGTCAGCAATATCTTCCTTTTTCTTGAAATACATTGGTTCATTTATCCGCTTAGTATATGAATTAGGAATTACGTCTCCATTATTGTCATACACAAAATCATCATAAAGTATATTGTTGATGTCATTCTGCATAGGATACTTCTCAATCAGCTTTTCAACAGAATACTCGTTCATTCGATAATAATCAGCCATTTCTGCCTTCTGCTGCATACTTCTTCTAAGTCCTGCCAGTTTATTGTTGTTTATGATTTTAATATAGATATGCACCTTGTCATCCTCACTCTGAATACGTTTTCTACCTATACATTGTATTAACGATCCTATATCTACAATATCAATCACAATATGCTTGACATCCGTATCAATAATATTTATACCTGCATCAAAGCATGACGTTGTAATTAGAAACTGCTCTTCAAACCTTTGATTGATTAACAAATTCTTGATTTTTTCTTTATCCACATAATCATAATATTTACTGTTATTTGCACTACAGTTAAAAATACAATGCTTTTTAAATTTTGAATAAAGCTTATAAGCCTTTTCTGCTGATTGTATGAAAAAAATACCCTTATCTCCTTTTTTGATTCCTTCTTTTATAAATTCCTCCATCGTTGTATCTTTATGAAAAAATGTCAACTGCTTTATAAAAGAAAAATCAAATGGTATTTCGTATTCTATCGCCGGTTCCAAATCGTTATCTTTAATAAACTTCTTCATATATCGGGACATATGTTCACCTGTAGCTGACATAAATAAATGAATCGCTGTATCGTTTTCCATAATCATGTTAAAAGATATTGCGGTTTTATTATTAAAGCTACTATCATTGAAAAAATAATGAAATTCATCACAAACTATGTAGGTATAATTGGATAGCTTTATTTTGTCTGTATTATTCAACTTGGAATATTCAAGTGACTGATATGTGATAACATCTATCACATCACTTTTACCGTCAGCTTCAATTTCATATTTGAATTGATCAACGCAGTTTGCTCTATGAATTAACATTAGAATCTTTCCATTTATTTCCTTAGCTAATTCATACAGAGTATTTTTACAGAAATAACTCTTTCCTGCCCCCATCGGTGCTGATAATAAAATGTTATTACCGACTCTCCATTTTTTTGCTTCTTCTTTTGTTATCACATCTGTGATTCTAGTTCTCTTCATTGGCACACCTCCAACTATCGACTCATATATTCATCTATTGCCGATTTTAATTGTGGAGTGTCATTAAAGAAAAATATGTTTCTTCCAGATTTTTTCAAATCGGGACGCATATCAATAAGAACAAAACCTTTCTGCATTAAGTAACCTGTTAATTTTTGCGAATATACGATAAATTTTTTCTTTTCTTCTCTTGCTATCATAATAATTCCTCTCCTCCATTCTTTGAATCTGGCACACCGCCACAATGCAATGTGCCTGTCAATTAGTTCCTATAAGTATTATTCTCTTATTTGCGATGCGGATTTACTAAAAATTGTTTCTTTCAACTTATTTATTACTTGCTGCATCGTTGTCTGACCAAACGGTGTAATCTCAACTTCCAAGTATGTACCGCATACATTGTCAAAAACACTAGATGTCAAAAGTAAAACCTTTTCGGACTTCTGTTCAACGTTCCAATCAACATTGTTAAAGATTCCAGATTTAACCAGATGCTTCAAATTTTTTGTAAATTCATAAGTAGTAATATGGCATATCTCATCCGGCATGGATCCACATCTTTCTGTTACTGAAATCACATCCACTTTTGACTTCTTAATCAAATGATACAAATTCTCTGACTTCGCTATCATATATATTTACCTCTCTTCCCTTGTTGTACAGGCAGTATCCTATATAGATACCGCCAATCTGTAATTTAGTTCCATTCGTTATCCTTTGAAAATAAATAACATTTTGATTTCCAGGAACGGCTGACCAAATGGTTTGATAATAACTTCTTTGGAACGGTCACTTTCTTTTACATAGAAAAGATTTATGCTGTCATCGCAAAGCGGAAGACTCAGTGAATCAGATTCTTCTCTTATTCCTACATTAAGAATCAACTCTTCATCAATATAAATGGGAGCAGGATTCTCGATTCCGATGTTAAGTCCAAATACGTTTGTGACTCTTACTAAGACACGATAGTAACCTTTCGTTTCTTCCAGAAAATCTTTCAGACCATATACATCGGTTTCCTTCCATCCATCTTCGGCAAATTCATTTTTGTTATCTTCCACATTCAAAATCATCAGATTAAGTTCCATTCCGTTCAGAAGTTCACAGGTGATATGCAGAAAATCAGCTTCCTTATTATATTCGCTTTTTATTGCTACTAAATTTTCTTCGTTGAGAGCAAAGCTTGCCCCATTCATTTGACACGTCTGGAAAAATTCATGTCCTGTCGGAGTACTTTCATACTGATTGATCTGCATCACCATAACTTCTTCTTCGTCTTTTCTCAGATTAAGTGTAGTAAGTGCATAATTGTTCACTACCTCAAAAATCTGCTCTGGTGTTCTGGCTCCTGTATTTCCTGTTGCTTCATTCATTACTTTGTTCATCATAATTTTTAATCTCCTTTTCTCATAATCTCAATCTTTATCACTGGTAAGATGTACGCCGGAATACGTTTCCAATAAATGTACCGCATCTCTGTATGTCATTTTGATATCTCGACTTTTATCTGCACTGATTAGATCATGGATATCTCCCAGAATAAAATCCGCTTTATATCGAGACGTATCTTCGCACAGTAAATGGAATGAAAATCTTCCTATTTTATACAGTTCTAAATATTGCACGTTCCCATCAGGTAGCTCTTGCTTATTGATACCTACAAATTCCATACGGTTTTCTGCAATCAATTTTTTAATCACTGCATCCTTTAAGCAATAGTGACTCAACATTCTTGTCTTTGCAGCATTGCAGATTCTATAATCACCACTTCTATATCTTCGATTTTTTGTATCTCTGGACACTTTTGCTGATTTATTGATGATATACAATGCCCCTGCTATGTTCTCATCTGTTTGCGGAAGATTATGAACCTCCCTATGAACTATTCTCTTTGGCTTTAAATTTTCACACTCTGAAACTTTGATAATATCCGGAATACTACACACATGATACTTAATACTAAAACTGCCCCGTGAATCTGTAATAGTTGTAAGTACTCTTATTTTTCCTGTATTAATTAACTGTTTTACTGTAACCTTTCCGACATCTAGTATTTCTTCAATATCACATTGCAGCAGTCCGAATCTGTCCAATGTTACAAAATCTGATAATGTTGCAGGTGTAAGATATTTGTGGGTGACTTCTATCAATTCTGATTTTCTGATCTTGCTCTTTTTTATTTCTGGTTCATACTTCTCTTTCAGGAACTTCGCCAAATTATCTTTCATTACAAAATTGATTCGATTCTTTTCAAATAGCACATCAATAATCTTTTCTTCTATGGATTTGCTCATAGTATTATTCTCCATGTTTCCTCAATGTTATTTACCTGTTTCTTCGCTGTTCACACATTATCTTAACTGTTCATCTCTGTACCATCGTCATCATCGTCCAATTCTCGCAGCAAATCTAAACTTGATTTTCTACGCTTACTTGTTTTCTGTGATGACGCTGTTTTCCTGGATTCTTCCAATCCTATATTGATTTCTTCTAACTGCAAAGTTCTGCGCTTGCCGATTCTTTCTCGCTGCTCTTCTACTGCTGATTTTCCTAATTCAGAGATATAATCCACTGGAAATGACAACCCAGACAGGCACACGATATTTGCTGTTCCGTTATTTCCAGTAAAAATATTTTCTGGTGTTCCTACTGCTTGTATGATTTCATGCTCGTCTAAGTGATTATCCTTTTGATTGATAATACCGATATTTCCCACTACACCATCGTTCATCAGTGGTAAAAAGATGTTCTTTGCAGTCAAAACATTTATCATATCTTGTGTTGATACTGATTTATCTTTTCCAGATAGCATTGCCAACACAAATACTCCATGTTCTCTTAACATCCTCATTTTCTCCGAATCATCAAAGTTAGAGCCTTTTGATACAGAACTGTCTGTAAAGAATCTATCAAGCATATTGATAAGCGTCTCATTGATCTTCTGCAGATCCTTGTGAGCATCATTATTGACCAGAATCATTGCACCTAATTCTTCAATTTCCATCAGTTCTTTAACCGTATTATATGCGTTAATTCTTTTTTGAATGGATTCATCTTTTCTCGGCATTAGTACAATCGGACATACAATCTTTTCCGGATTAGCACATATAATGTCACTAACATGAGTAATACTTCCACTACCTGTAGTTCCACCGCCAGAAGCAATCGGCAGTACAATTTTTTGTTCAATTTCTTTAATTTTTTTCACAATATCTATATTATTTTTCAATGCTTCTAAAGCAAGATTTCTATCTCCGGCTAATCCGTCATAGCCACGCAAGACAAGTACATTCTTCGCAGAAGATATCGTCTGATTGTCCTGCTCACTACCGTTGATCAGCAACGTGTGATAATTTCTTTGCTGGAACCCATACCCAACTGTTTCTCCTGCTAAACCAAGTCCTATCACTGCAACTTCTTTCTTAATCATGCTCTACCTCTCCTTTTCTTTCTATAAAATTGATTCCTTTATCAAGTAGATAAAATGTATCTGCCTGAATTGACTTACATCCCTTTTCTACATACCCCATTTCTTTCATATTCATCATCTTCCGATATGTAGTTGGACGAGTCGTTTGTGTTACATCCATAATTTCCTGTAATGTCATTCCTTCAAAAAAGGAAGTACATTTCTTTTTCTTTAGTAGTTTCAAAATGATATAATCTGTTCTGTTCAATTCCATTCATATCCGCTCCTCCCTGTAATTTTTCTGTACCAAAACAATACCCAGCTGTTTTCTAGGATATTATTTAAGTAAATTTGCTGTTCATTTGTATGCAAAAAATATATAGGCTCTGCTGCCTAATCATATATTCTCCGCTGCCGGAACTGCACTGTATTCAATTTTCAACGTACATTTTTGAGTACAAAAATTAAACATATGCGCTATATGTAGAATTACAACGCTCATATATTTCATTATTCTTCCACTCATTTAATTGTTAAGTTGGAAATTTTGCAGAAACGCTTGACTACTTAAAATAAATCTGTATTATATAAATATGTGTAGCGTCTCGCTATGCTTTGTTTTGAAAGAGGAATCTTTATTCCGGAGGTGTTGGCGCACCGTTGATGGAATTTGGATTTCTCTTTTTATGTTACAATAGTCATATTACTACGAACATTTGTTCTTGTCAACATTTTTCAGAACATATGTTCTTTCTCGTGTTCCATAAAAATATTCTATATTATATGTTACGCTCCTTATTTCTGTTTTTTCATTTCATTTCTGTTTTTATAAATCAATTGTACGACTTAGTTCTTCTTTTGTCAATATATTTTTTCGTTTTTGCAGAAACATATTTACTTTTACAGAAATAGATGCTAAACTTAGACACATATTAGGGAGGTATGTTATGGCACTATCATATGAACCACTATGGCAATTTTTAAATGATATTCATTTATCAAAAATGGAATTTGCACAGAGAGTAGACATTTCTAATGCAACACTTGCCAAAATCGGGAAAAATGAACCTATTACTTTAACAATTATAGAAAAAATTTGTACTGAATTTAACTGCAGCATAAGTAACATCGTTGTTCATATTCCTGACGCATATCCGTCTATTCCATTAAACTTATTAAAAATAGGAACGATTGTAAATTGTCAATGCTATCCTCTAGGAACAAGTTCACGATCTAAAGTAACAAGAACTGTTAAGGCAGCATCTATTAACCAGCCTTGTGTAATAATAGGAAGGACTAATAAACCATCCGATGAAAATCCTTATTTTTTGATTGCCCCTTTAAATTTAAAAGAAGATCCAGAAGCAATATTAGATATTCCTTTTAAGCAGTCAACAATAAACAACACAAATGTGAATGGTTATATACAACTTTCTAAATTAGGTACAACATCAGCAAAATTTATTGAAAAAATAGTTGGCAAAATACCACGATATTTTATTGACTACAAAATACATGGTATCATCAAAAAAATAGAACCTATTTTAGTATCGAGCGGTATAATCCATGATAGTTTTCTTACAAACAATTTTTTATTACCAGATGAAAATAATTTATCTAGCCATTAAATTTCATGCAAAAACGGCACAGTCACTCTCTCACCTAATTGGTAATTGAACTGACTATGCCGTTTACTCTTTTAATATCTCTTATAGACATCTCCACGATTTCCGATATCTACCACGCACACTACTAATGTAAACGCAAAATAGCGAGTACCTTGACATTTTTAGGCGGCTGCTTTGCAGCCACCAATATTTAAGCTTTGCGGAT
>ENA-OQIH01000767-OQIH01000767.1-human-gut-metagenome-genome-assembly--contig:-NODE-767-length-19504-cov-16.261852_pt1 | contig 19504 bp, 21 predicted proteins | sample MGYA00242575_ERZ504740 | MGnify/ENA primary metagenome ERZ504740 (study PRJEB26092, sample SAMD00036192) | human gut metagenome | host: Homo sapiens | study: EMG produced TPA metagenomics assembly of...
GCATTGAACATTGAAAACATTATTGCTGAAATTAAAGAAGCTTCAATCCTTGAATTGAACGACCTTGTAAAAGCTATCGAAGAAGAGTTTGGCGTAACTGCTGCTGCTCCTGTAGCTGCTGCTGCAGCTGGTGCTGCTGACGCTGGTGCTGCTAAAGATTCATTCGACGTTGAATTGACATCTGCAGGCGACAAAAAAGTTGGCGTTATCAAAGTTGTACGTGAAATCACAGGCGAAGGTCTTAAAGAAGCTAAAGCTATCGTTGACGGTGCACCATCAGTTATTAAAGAAGGTGTTGCTGCAGCTGAAGCTGAAGAAATCAAAGCTAAACTTGAAGAAGCTGGAGCTTCAGTTACTCTTAAATAATAGAGTACCGCAATTTGATTGCGGAAGCCTAGTGAATCAAGATTTTCAAGTCGCTTAGGGCGATTAAATAATCGGGAAATGATTTCATTCCCCACTAAAACCCCACTAAGATTTATCCTTAGTGGGGTTTTTAGTATTGTATTTCCTATTGACATCTATATAAGATATTTTAATCTTGACTTCTATATATATCATGTCTAGTTTCTCTTCCTTCATCAATGACTTCTGCTAAAGGTTCGTTATTTAAATACTTTTTGGCATTTACGAATAACCACTCCAGTAAGAATTGTTTGGGGTAGTTTTTTGAGGTTCTTTTGTTAAAAGATTTATTGTAATCAATCATTTCAGTAATTGCATTTGCAGATGTCTCAATGCAATCTAGTAGACCTAGTTCATGAAGCTTACTAGCTAGTATTTGAGAATCCTTCTTTAATAAGTCACTGTATAATTTCTCTTTGTATATTTCTTCGATAGTATTTTCCATTCTGTCTTTTACTATATTTAATGCTTCTCTATTTTTCTTGGGTATTGTGGACAGTTGATTATTATTATATTCTTTCTCGTAACGTTTCAGCTGCGACAAAGAAAGTAAAGGTCTTTTTTCTTTATCTAGGGTGCGTTCGAAATACTTTATTAGAAAAGCAGACTGAGAAATATTATCTTTTTTTCTCTGTCTATATAATATCTCGGCTAGATTTTGAACTAAAAATTCTTTTTTCTTCTCTTCCTTTAAATCTTTGAAATAATAGACCATTATTTTCTCCTTGATTTCATTATATTATATTTTATCATACTATTTATATGGTGTCAAAAAAACAATAATATAAGGCACCAGATAATTAAGAAAACCTATTGATTAAACGATAATTTAGAGGGTATAATAGTGTCATAAGTTAGCTAACTAGTTGAAATATAGTCCGTCATATAACTAAAGTTCAAATTGCCAATTAGACGGAGAATTGGTAAGGAGAAAATTTCATGACTAAAATAACAAAAGTTGATGCTGTTCTTCAAGAAGCAGAGTTTTCAAAAGAACAAGTAGTAGTCAATATCCGCAGCGGTGTATACAAAGACAAAAATGGTTTAGATCAAAGTTGGATTCATCTTGAGTGTGTAGACGCTTTGTTACATACTAATGCTACTGCACTTGATATTGATATAGAAGAATTACCGACTCTGACAGTCAAAGTTAAAAATGCGGATAACCGCGATTGGTATTCTTTAATTGATCAAACAATCGATGTATCTTCAGCTGTTGTTGTACCAGTGATTGTAAACAATCAGCTAAAAGCTCTCGCTCTTAGCATTGACTCAGAAAAATTGTGAGGTTATTATGATTAGAAAAAAAAGTAAAGTACTGTCCTTCAAAGAGCAAGATGAAATTTTTCATAGTATTTGTGATGAAAAGTTTTTCAAAGAACTTCCTGACTATGAAGAGTCACTTCGTCCCACAAGTTCAACTACTGATCAAAGTAGTTTATATAACTATTCTTTGTCGTGTCACTGGCATTTAGCATTTGTAGATAAAATTACTGATGATAATGTAGCTAAACTTGAAAAATCTCTTTCAAGTTTGTACGTATCAAATTTTTACAAAGTATATCCAGAGTATTTTAATTTTTATACTCTGAAAATTATTGATATTAAGAAGACATCTGGGTCAATTGATATTCTGATTGTCATTGATACTTCAGAAGCTCGTTTACGTAACTTCTTATAGTATTTAAATAAGTAGTATGACCTCTTTTTAAAAACAGTCATACTATTTATTTTTAGAGGTGCGAAATATGTTCAAAATTATTATACAGTTTTTATGTTTATTAATGTTATGGTATTTCTTGATTCTTCTTGTTCAATACCTAAAAAGAAAAGCTGACCTCAGTAAAGTAGTTCAAACATCCAATTTATGGGCATATAGTTTTCAAGTTTTTTTGGATCAGATTAATGTGCTTTTGAAAGTTATCAAAATTTTATTTAATAAATGGCTAGAGTACTCTGAAAATAAAGAACTTCAACATAGGAAAATGGTAGCTTTAGATAATACGAAAAATCATATTAGTAAGAATCTTGAGAAAGAGACTGGATTGAAAACCACTAAACCTGCAACAACAAGTGGTGTTAATCTATGGGTGTATTTAGTAAACAGCTTGAATGATTCTGAAGAATCGAGGTTAGAAGATTATTTTTCAGGTGTTTTATCAAAATATACAGCTGAATTTTCTTTAGATATTTTAGTTGTTGAGCAGGTTGCTGGAGCTGGTTGGGTAGCTAAGTTTGATGTTAAACCTATCGCTGAAGCAGACTATAACCGTATGGCTCGAGCTTCTGAAGTTGAGATTAAAGAAGATTTTGAGGAGATTGATTTATGGTAGTAGATACTAGACCTTTAATAACTCTTTCAGGTCAAAGAATAGGTTGGGAACGAGCTATTACGCATTTCCTGGTGCTAGGGCAAACAGGCAGCGGAAAAAGTTTTATCGCTCAAGCAATCCTTGCTGACATTGCCCATAAAACAGCACATCTGCCAATTGAGAAAAGAGCGTTGTTGGTTGCTTGTGACCCTAAATCAGAGGATTGGTTATTTGCTGAAAATTCTCCTAACTGTTTCTTTGGAGATGATTCATATAAGGCGATTGAGTTAGTTTATAATGAACTTTTAAGTAGAAAATCTGATAAGAGTAAACCTAGAAATTCCCTCGTTTTATTTTGTGAAGAACTGACAAGTCTTGTAGAAACATTGCCTAGTAAGCAGAAAAAAGAGACCCAACATCAGCTGAAAATCATCTTATTACAAGGCAGGTCTATTGGAATACGGCTACTTTGTGTGTCACAGGATCTGATGGCTGAAGTTCTTGGTAATAGCTCACTTAGAAATCAATTTGGAGCAGTTTTAGGTTTGGGATCAATAGCAAGTCGTTCAGCAATTTCCAGTAGTATATTTGACTTGGAACTGGGTCAGAAACTATCCACGTTACCAAAAAAACATGGCTGGTATCAAGTTTTTGATGGAAGTCCACCAATCAAGGTTAAAGTAGCTAATATCAGAGATATTGATAAAGTTCAGGAAGTATTGCTAGAAATGTTAAACAGATATCAACCTACAGAGCAAGTCAGATAGATTGGGCAGGCTGGGGCGACCCGAAGAGGTCGTTCATTTTACCCCAGCATGGACTAGCTAGATGGCTTGCCCACCTGCGGTAGGCAAAATATTGCTATGTATTTAACTTTAACTATTCTACGTGCGGTTAGACTGGGCTTGTCAACTGTGTCTAACCCAAAATAGTTAAAGGAATAATTAGAATATGGAGTTTAATTATGAAAAATAAAAAACAAGCAAAACTGACTTGTGTAATGATTGCTCAACAGTTTGATTCTCAATTTTGGATTGGCTGGGATAAAGATTTGATTCTTAGAAAATCTATAAAAGAAATTTTAACTGAAATGGTTAATCGCGTTAGTACTGTCGCAACTGTTTCAGAAGCATATGGGATAAAGCATGATAAAGATACTTTAGAACTATATGATTCTGAAACTGACTCTTTCTATCAAGAACTAAAATCAGAACACGGACATTTTTTACTTAAATTTTCGGAGGGAGCAACTTTAACTGATTTAGCTCTGGCAATTGGAGTTGAACCGCAATACATTGAAAAAGCTAAGTCGGGACGATATGGCTATGATAATTTATTAGCTTATCTCATTCATTCAAAGGATCCTGATAAATTTCAATATTCAGCAAGTGATGTTATTACGATTCTTGGCAAAGATTACTTAGAAGTTTATAAAGAAAAATTTTCTTCTTGGTCTAAAGGGCGAACAAAGAAAGAAGTTAGAAATGCTTCGGAACAAATTGATTCATTGATTGCTAATATATTAAATGAAAAAATTACTAAGAGTGAGATTCTCTTATCCTCTAAGCATTTACAATTATATGCACTCTATAAAACAAAGATAAATGAAGCATTCATGACTTTAGGGGAAGTAAAAGCTACCAGAACTAAGAAAGCACTTGAAAATGGAGAATTTAAAAAATCAATTTTCTTCATTACTGGGAAATCCGGATTAGGAAAATCAAATTTAGCTAAAGAATTAGTTAGGGTTTTGATCCGATTAGCAGAGAATAATGAACAAACTTGGTCAAGTGTAGTAACAGCTGGAACGAATATATTTGATGAAGTTAACGGAGAAGAAATTCTTTTACTTGATGATGTCCGTGGAGATAGTTTAACTGCTTCTGATTGGCTAAAATTACTTGACCCGTATAACATTAGTCCTATTTCTGCCCGCTATCATAATAAAATGGGAGCTGCAAGAGTGATTGTTATAACTAGTACCAAACACCCATTAGAGTTCTTCTTTAAAACTAAAGGGAATGAAATTGAGGACTTGTCTCAATTTATCAGAAGATTTGATAGTTTAATCACTATTGATAATAATGCCGAAACTACTACCATAAGATACTTTCAGTCATTACCTAAGAGGGTTGCTAATAGACGGGTTAAGGTTCCATATACTAATTTAGAGACTTATTTAAATTATGACTTTGAAAGGAATAATGAGATGGAAAAAGATGATTTACTAGTTTTCCTACTTGCACAAATAAGTCTAAATAACAAATGGGAACTAGACAAAATAAAAACCTCATCAGAAGATACTTTGGCGAGCAGTTCTGATGAGCTTCATATTCGTACAGAAGAATACCATTCTCCTGTACCTCTATTATAGCATGAAAAGAGGTTAAAATGGCAAGAACGATTAATCATAAATTATTGATGGATTTAGGTTTCCCACAGCATACAGCAAGGGAGATTATCAAACAAGCTAAAGCTATCGCAGTAGCGAAATTTGAAGAAACTAGTCATTCTTTAGATAATATGGTAGAATTAAAGAAATCGCCCTTTGATAATTTAAGACTTGACCTTGCTCCAGCATATATTGTTGAAGAGTTACTAGGTTTTCAGTTACCTTCTGAAAGATAGAAAGGAACTGAAAATGGTAAGTAAAAGGTATCGTGGTGTATCTCGTGATAAAAAAGGAAGGATCTATTACCAGACGGAATTTAAAGCTAACGATTTGACAGGCAAAAGGCAACGTAAGAAGGGTTATAAAGATCAGTTTGGAAATCCGTTTAGAAGTGAGAAGCAAGCCTATGATGAACTATGTCGTATTCGAGCAGAGTTTCAAATGTCCCAGAGTAGGAACGGGAACTATATGACTTTCGCAGAATACATGGAAAAAATCTATCTTCCTTACTATAAGCAAACTGTTCAAGCAGTTACTTATAGAACGGCGCTAACTCATCATAAAATGTTTCTAGCAGTGTTTGGACATAAGAAATTATCTTCTATTTCAGTTAGAGAGTGTGAGCAGTTTAGAATCCATCTTATCGATAAGTATTCTCCTAATTATGCAAAAGGTGTTTGGATTCGCTTTAAGCAGTGCTTAGGCTATGCAGAAAGGCTGAAGCTGATCGATGAATTTCCATGCAAATTACTGGATAATCCTAAAGGCAAACGACCAGATACCAAATTTTGGACGCTGGACGACTTTAGAAAAGTTATAGCAACTTTTGATTTGACGGATTATGAGGAACGGCATAGATACACAGCGATTTGGCTTTATTTCTTTACCGGATTGCGAGTCTCAGAAGGACTTAGTTTGATTTGGTCTGATATTGATATTGACCGTAAATTGCTTCATGTTCAGAGTACATTAGAATATGAAGGCAATGGAGTTTTTACTCGAAAAAATCAAACGAAAACTGAAGCAGGGGTCAGATGGATAGAGCTTGATGACGTGACAGTTGAAGTATTGCAACAGTGGCGGTCAGTCCAGGTAGAAAATAATGATGACAGCTATGTTCTAGCACGTTTTGGCAAACCATTAAGCAAATGTACCCTAAGCCGTATCCTTAAAAGGCAAGCTAAAAAAGCAGGGGTAGAAGAGATTACTGGTAAGGGCTTGCGCCATTCTCACGATAGCTTCTTGATAAATGTACTAGGCAAAGATGTTCTTTATATATCGCAACGTTCTGGTAGAGTGGATAAGGCAACAACATTTAATACTTATTCTCACTTATATAATAGTCATAAAGCAAGTGGAGGAAGAGAAATAACTCAAGCACTTTATAAGTATGGAGTATCGTCAAACCCCACCAAGACCCCACCAAGCAAAGAAGTGACAGCGTAAACACTTGAAATAACAAGGTTTAATTGAAAAAGGCAACTGTTACTCTTAAATAATAAGGTAACGACTCAAGTCGCTTAATAAAGAAAACCAGGGCATAAGCTCTGGTTTTTTATTACGATAAGCGATTGATAGAAACTGATAAATTGATTTGGTTTCCTGCCAAAAATCCTGCCAAAAATTCTTTGGCAGTTTTTTGTTTTAATAAACTTTCGGGGGTAGACACTAGATTGTCTACCCTTTTTTTGCGTTTCGGAGGTAATTATGCAAAAGGAAGAACAGTCATCACGTCAAATCGTGAAGAGCCATATCATGACCATCATGGGAGTTGATAATCTAAAAGCAACTCAACTGGTAAATGAAATGGAACAAACAGGTTTAATCTGATTTGATGAATTCGGTTGCTATATGTATAAATTAAACAATTGTGTTACAATGAAACCATATAGAATTTTAAGTTTTCTCAAAAACTTTTTATAACTAAGAACACATAAGGAGGTAAAATGGTGAAGCATTCTAAAATAACAAAAGTTTTTCAGCTTTCGCTCGTCATCATATTTATTTTAGTCTTGTTAGGGCTCTTTGTTCCCCAGCAGTTTCAAAATATTAGTTTTTACTTAAAAAATCTCTTAACAACTAGTGTTGGCTGGTTTTACTTGTTATTGGTTACGGGGATTTTAATTTTTTGTGTCTTTTTAATTGTAAGTCCGATAGGGCAGATTCGCTTGGGTAATCCCACGAGTCGGCCAGAGCATTCGACGACGTCATGGATTGCCATGATGTTTTCTGCTGGAATGGGGATTGGTCTGGTCTTTTATGGGGCAGCAGAGCCTTTGAGTCACTTTGCTATCTCGACGCCCAATGCAGAAATAGGCAGTGCGGATGCTCTCGCAGATGCTTTTCGTTTTACTTTTTTTCACTGGGGATTTCATGCTTGGGCGGTCTATGCCCTGGTGGGATTGTCTTTGGCTTATTTTGGCTTTCGTAAACGGGAGAAATATCAGCTCTCAGTCGTCTTTAAGCCTCTTTTTGGAAAATATGCGGACGGACCAATAGCAACCATTATCGATACCATCACCATTATTGCGACAGTGATTGGGGTAGCGACAACGCTCGGCTTTGGTGCCTCACAAATCAATGGTGGTCTCTCCTATGTCTTTGGTATTCCTAATAATAGTCTTGTGCAAGTCATCATTATCATCATTGCGACAATTCTTTTTCTTATTTCTGCCTTATCAGGTTTAGGAAAGGGTGTTAAAATCCTATCTAATACAAACTTGATTTTAGCTATTGTCTTGCTTGCTGGAGTCATAGTTTTGGGGCCAACGGTTAAGATATTTGACACCATGACAGACTCTATCGGCCTTTATTTTCAAAACTTCTTCCGTATGAGTTTTCGGGCGGCGGCTTTTGATGAGACCAAGCGGGCTTGGATTAACCAATGGACCATTTTTTACTGGGCATGGTGGATTTCCTGGTCACCTTTTGTGGGCGTCTTTATTGCCCGTATCTCAAAAGGTCGGACTATTCGCGAATTTTTGACAGTAGTGCTTTTGGCACCAACAGTCCTTAGTTTTATCTGGTTTTCTGCTTTTGGTACCTTATCTACTTCACTACAAGATTCGGGGGTTAATTTGATACGTTTTGCCACAGAAGAAATTCTTTTTGCCTCTTTTAATGAATATCCTCTGGGAAGTGTCCTTTCACTCCTGGCAATTATTTTAGTTTTAACCTTCTTTGTGACCTCGGCGGATTCTGCCACCTATGTTTTGGCCATGTTGTCTGAAGATGGCAATCTAAATCCAAGTAATCGTAAAAAGGTGATTTGGGGTGTCATGCTGGCCTTGATTGCTATTGCACTCATGTTTTCTGGTGGATTGACAGCTTTACAAAACACGCTCATTATTGTCGCTTTTCCATTTTCTATAGTACTAGTGTTGATGATGTGGTCGCTTATGAAAGAGTTATATCACGAAAAAGAGCAAATGGGACTCGCCATTACACCAGACCGATATCCTGAGAAGAATCAACCGTTTAAATCTTATGAGGAAAATTAGGAGGATGGCATGGAGTTAAGAGTGCTTCGTTATTTTATTACTATTGCTGAGGAGGGGAGTATCTCCAAGGCAGCTGAGAAGCTGATGATTACTCAGCCGACACTCAGTCGTCAGTTAAAAGATTTGGAGCAGGAACTTGGTGAACCTCTTTTTATCCGTGAACATATCAAGTCGCTTAATAAAGAAAACCAGGGCATAAGCTCTGGTTTTTTCTATTGCTTTTAATATTTTCATTTGTTAGAATGTAGGTAATGTGCGTGCTTGTCACGCCCTTTTTCTGTGTCTTTCACGGCTTTAGTTGTTGTAAATAACTATAAAAATCTTAAAGGCATGGTAAATGCTAAAAAGAAAAGGAGAAATTTATGGCTTATATTTGGTCTTATCTCAGACGTTATCCTAAGTGGCTAGCAATGAATTTTACAGCGGCTATTTTGTTTGTTATTGCTAACCTGGGTCTGCCGACGGTTCTTGCCAGAATGATTGATGAGGGGATTAACCGTGGAGATGCTGACAAGCTTTATACCTATGCTTGGGTCATGTTCGGTGTGGTCTTGACTGGGATTGTTGGTCGTGTGCTCTTGTCCTATGCGGTTAGTAAGTTGACGACCACAATGGTGCAGGTCATGCGTAATGACATTTACGCTAAGCTTCAGGAGTATTCCCACCATGAGTACGAGCAGATTGGGGTATCCTCTTTGGTGACTCGTATTACATCTGATGCTTTTGTGCTTATGCAGTTTGCGGATCAGGTTCTTAAGCTAGGGGTTATCACTCCTTTGATGATGGTTTCCAGTGTCTTTTTGATTTTGACGACAAGTCCATCTTTGGCTTGGATTGTGGCAATCTCCTTGCCTTTCCTAGCCGTAGTAGTCTGGTATGTGGCGGTAAAAACGCGTCCGCTTTCTGAAAAGCAACAGGCAACTCTCGACAAGATTAACCAGTATGCTCGTGAAAATCTGACTGGACTTCGTGTCATCCGAGCTTTCGCTAGAGAAGATTTTCAAGAGAAGAAGTTTGCTTCTGAAAATGCTGTCTATGCGGATAATTCAAACAAGCTCTTTAAATTAACTGGTTTGACTGAGCCACTTTTTGTGCAAATCATCATCGCCATGATTGTGGCTATTGTTTGGTTTGCCCTTGAGCCATTAGGCTCTGGGACTTTAGCTATCGGGGACTTGGTTGCCTTTATTGAGTATAGCTTCCATGCACTCTTGTCTTTCCTTTTCCTAGCCAACCTCTTTACCATGTATCCTCGTACGGCGGTATCTAGTGAACGTCTGCAGGAAATTATGGACATGCCTATTTCTATCAATCCAAATGAAGATGGGGTGACAGAGACTGAGACTAAGGGATATTTGGAGTTTGATAATGTGACCTTTGCCTATCCTGGTGAAACGGAGAGTCCTGTCCTACATAATATTTCCTTCAAAGCTAAACCAGGTGAAACCATTGCTTTTATCGGATCAACGGGTTCAGGAAAATCATCACTTGTACAGTTGATTCCACGCTTTTATGATGTAACACTTGGACGCATTCTTGTTGATGGTGTAGATGTCCGTGACTACAATCTTAAGGCTCTTCGTCGTAAGATTGGCTTTATTCCACAAAAAGCCCTGCTCTTTACAGGAACCATCGGTGAAAATATCCGTTATGGTAAGGAAAATGCCAGTCATGAAGAATTGAATCAAGCTACGGATGTGGCCCAAGCCAAGGAATTTATCGATAGTAAGGAAGAACGCTACGATTCTCACTTGGCTGAGGGTGGTAGCAACCTTTCTGGGGGACAGAAGCAGCGTTTGTCAATTGCACGTGCTGTGGTTAAACGTCCTGATCTTTACATCTTTGATGATTCCTTCTCTGCCTTGGACTACAAGACTGATGCGACCTTGCGCCGTCGTCTGAAAGAAGTGACCCAGGATGCGACAGTCTTGATTGTGGCTCAACGTGTGGGGACTATCATGGATGCAGACCAGATTATCGTTCTTGATAAGGGTGAAATCGTGGGTCGTGGCCGTCACGAAGAGCTTATGGAAAGCAATGAGATTTACCGTGAAATTGCTAATTCACAATTGAATCAAAAGAGTCTTACGGAAGACTAGAAGGAGGTCAAAATGAAGAATAATAAAAAGAAAACAAATCATTCCTCAAGTTTTGGCCGTCTTTGGTCATACTTGCAGGCTTATCGTTTCCCACTTTACCTAGCCATTTTCCTGAAAATTGTTAGTGTCATCATGAGTGTCCTTGAACCCGTAGTCATTGGTTTAGCTATTACAGAGTTGACTAAAAATACGCTGGATATCATTAAGGGGGTAGAAGGCGCCCATATCAATGTATCCTATGTTGGTTTGGTTCTGGTTGTTTATCTCTTGCGTGGTCTTATTTATGAGTTGGCCGCCTACTATTCCAACTATTTCATGACCAATGCTGTGCAAGCAACGGTTCAAGATATGCGAAATGAGATGACTGAGAAAATCAATCGTACCTCAGTGTCATACTTTGATAAGCACCAGTTTGGTGACCTCTTGGGACGCTTTACCAGTGACGTCGAGACAGTATCTAATGCCTTGCAGCAGTCATTCTTGCAGGTTGTTAATGCCGTCTTTACTCTAGCCTTGGTTATTGGAACAGTACTTTACCTTAATCTTCAATTGGGAGCTATAGTTGTCATCACTATTCCGATTACATTCTTTGGTGCCCGCTTTATCATGAGTAAGTCTCAGCCCTACTTTAAACAACAGGCTGATACTCTAGGTACTCTTAATGGTTTTGTTCAGGAAAATCTGACCGGCTTCAATGTGCTTAAGCTATTTGGCCGTGAGGATAGATCCTTGGACGACTTTAAAGAAATCACGGAAGACCTTCAGAAGGTAGGCTTTAAGGCTAATTTCATTTCAGGACTCATGATGCCGGTTCTTAATGGTTTATCTGACTTGACCTATCTAATTGTCGCTGTTCTAGGTGGTTTGCAAGTTTTGGCTGGTCGCCTAACGATTGGTAATATGCAGGCCTTTGTTCAGTACGTTTGGCAGATTAATCAACCTATTCAGAACTTGACTCAGTTGGCTGGACAATTGCAAAGTGCTAAATCTTCTTTGGACCGTATTTTCCAACTGATGGATGAACCAGATGAGGCTAATGATGCTACTGAGGTGCTTGAAGGAGATTTGACTGGGCAAGTTAGCTTTAAGCATGTGGATTTCCAGTATGTGGCTGATAAACCTTTGATTCGTGACTTTAATCTTGAGGTTAATCCTGGAGAAATGGTAGCCATTGTTGGTCCAACCGGTGCCGGAAAATCAACGATTATCAACCTTCTCATGCGTTTCTATGATGTGACTGCCGGGTCTATCTCGGTTGACGGTCATGATATCCGTAACCTGTCTCGTCAGGATTATCGTAAACAGTTTGGTATGGTGCTTCAGGATGCTTGGCTCTTTGAAGGAACTATCAAGGAAAATCTTCGCTTTGGTAATCTTGAGGCAACTGACGAAGAAATTGTTGAAGCCGCTAAGGCAGCCAATGTGGACCACTTTATCCGTACACTACCTGGTGGTTACAACATGGAAATGAACCAGGAATCAAGTAACATCTCACTAGGACAAAAGCAACTTTTGACCATTGCGCGTGCGCTTTTGGCTGATCCTAAAATCTTGATTTTGGACGAGGCGACCTCATCGGTTGATACCCGTCTGGAACTCTTGATTCAAAAGGCTATGAAGACCCTCATGCAAGGTCGAACAAGCTTTGTCATTGCCCACCGTCTGTCAACTATCCAAGAGGCAGACAAGATTTTGGTCCTTAAAGATGGTCAAATCATCGAACAAGGTAACCATGAATCCCTCCTTGCAGATAAAGGTTTCTATTACGACCTATATAATAGCCAGTTTGCGGAGAAATAAACAAAAAAATCCATCAGTTCATAACTGGTGGATTTTTTCTGAATTTGACGAGCAATAAAAGAGACTTCCCCGGAAAGAGAAGTCTCAAAATCAATATTATTTTTCAGCACGTCGTGTGACGAACATGGCATCTCCGAAACTGAAGAAGCGGTAGTGTTCTTGGACGGCGTGTTTATAGGCATCAAGGACGAATTCACGGCCAGCAAAGGCTGAAACCAACATCACCAAGGTTGATTTTGGAAGGTGGAAGTTGGTTGAGAAGGCATCTACGACTGTGAATTGGTAGCCTGGTTTGATAAAGATATTGGTCCATCCTGAGTCGGCTTGGAGTTGACCATCGTATTTATTGCCGATGGTTTCCAGTGTTCGGATAGAGGTTGTTCCCACTGCAATGATGCGTCCTCCAGCGGCTTTGACACTATTGAGGGTATCGGCAGAGTCTTGGCTGAGGGTGTAAAATTCTGAGTGCATCTCATGTTCGTCGACATTATCGACAGAAACAGGTCGGAAGGTTCCCAGTCCAACGTGAAGGGTGAGGTAGACCAATTTTACGCCTTTAGCTTCAATCTTTTGAAGTAATTCAGGAGTGAAATGGAGGCCAGCTGTTGGAGCAGCGGCAGAGCCATTTTCCTTGGCATAGACTGTTTGGTAACGGTCGCGGTCTTCCAATTTTTCATGGATATAAGGTGGCAATGGCATCTCACCCAAGCTTTCCAAAACTTCAAGGAAGATACCGTCGTAGCTAAATTCTACGATACGGCCACCGTGATCTAGTTCCTCAGTGACACTGGCAGTCAAACGGCCATCACCAAAACTGACTTTAGCACCTACTTTAAGGCGTTTGGCTGGTTTGGCTAAAACTTCCCATTGATCCCCTTGGGTATTTTTTAAAAGGAGAAATTCCACATGGCCGTGGGTATCAGGCTTTTCACCGTAGAGGCGGGCAGGAAGCACGCGCGTATTGTTCATGACCAAGGCATCGCCAGGGTTAAGCTGGTCAATGATGTGGTCGAAGTGGGTATCAGTCATTTCCTTGGTTACAGGATCAATGACCAAGAGTTTAGAGGCGTCACGTTGTTCCAATGGGGTTTGGGCAATCAGTTCCTCTGGTAGTTCAAAATCAAAATCGTTTGTATTCATTTGTTTCCTCTTTTAAAAATTTTCAGCCTTTTTATTATAGCACGATATAGGGCGACCGTCATTAAAGGAGTTGAGTGAAAGCGCTTGACAAAAAGGTTAAAAAAAGAGATAATAAAGAAAATGGTATATACCAATATCGAGGTGAATAGAATGAAAAAGATTTTAGTTAAGAATCAAGTTGAGGGAGGCCAAGTTGCCTTTGATCTTCTTAAAGAGAGCCTTGTAGCAGGTGCTCAAACATTGGGCTTGGCGACAGGTAGTTCCCCTATCGCCCTTTACCAAGAGATGGTTGAAAGTGACGTGGATTTTTCGAAACTTTACAGCGTCAATTTGGATGAGTACGTCGGACTAGCACCAGACCATGAGCAGAGCTATCATGCCTTTATGAAGGCTCAACTCTTTGATGCCAAGCCATTTAAGGAGAGCTTCTTGCCTGACGGTATGGCTGAGGATTTGGAGCAGGCGGCTAAGGATTACGATGACGTCTTGGCACAACATGCCATTGACCTGCAAATCCTAGGCATCGGAAGTAATGGGCACATTGGTTTTAATGAGCCAGGTACGCCTTTTGATAGTCAAACTCATGTGGTCGACTTGACTGACAGCACCATTGAAGCCAATAGCCGTTTCTTTGCTAGTCGTGATCAAGTTCCTACTAAGGCTATTTCGATGGGAATTGCTTCTATTATGGCTGCCAAGAAGATTATCTTGTTTGCCTATGGTGACAAGAAGGCAGATGCCATTTTCAAGATGGTCAAGGGTCCTGTGACAGAGGAAGTCCCAGCTAGTGTCCTACAAAATCATCCAGATGTGACTCTTATCCTAGATGAGGCAGCCGCTGCGAAATTGTAATACTATCTTTTGAAAAACAATCTTACGAAACTCAGGTTGAGGCATTTGGCGCTCAGCCTTTTTCTTTTGTGAAAAGTCACTTCCAAGCAAATCAATTGCCTAGCCCTCTTTGATAGCGCTATAATAGTTAAGTTGACTTTGACTATCAAACAACAGATATAGATATTTCATAAAGAAAGAGGACATACAATGGCAAAACCTATTCGAGTATTGCTCTATTATAAATACCTTCCCATCGAAAACGCTGAGCAATTTGCGGCTGACCACTTGGCTTTCTGTAAGTCAATCGGTCTGAAAGGACGCATCTTGGTCGCCGACGAGGGAATTAATGGAACGGTTTCTGGTGACTATGAAACCACTCAAAAATACATGGACTACGTTCACAGCCTTCCAGGGATGGAAGACCTTTGGTTCAAGATTGATGAGGAAGAAGAGCAAGCCTTCAAGAAGATGTTTGTGCGTTACAAGAAGGAAATCGTTCACCTTGGTTTAGAGGACGATAACTTTGACAGCGACATCAATCCGCTTGAAACAACAGGTGCCTACTTGTCACCAAAAGAGTTTAAAGACACCCTTCTAGATGAGGACACTGTTGTCCTCGATACACGTAACGACTATGAGTATGACCTTGGTCACTTCCGTGGAGCCATTCGTCCAGATATTCGCAACTTCCGTGAATTGCCACAATGGATCCGCGACCATAAAGAAGAGTTCATGGACAAGCGCGTGGTTGTGTACTGTACTGGTGGAGTCCGCTGTGAGAAATTCTCAGGTTGGATGGTCCGTGAAGGCTACAAAGATGTTGGTCAATTGCACGGTGGTATCGCGACTTACGGAAAAGATCCAGAGGTTCAAGGGGAGCTTTGGGATGGTAAGATGTATGTCTTTGACGAACGTATTGCCGTTGACATCAACCATGTAGACCCTGTCGTTGTCGGTAAGGATTGGTTCGATGGTACGCCTTGCGAACGCTATGTCAACTGCGGTAACCCATTCTGTAACCGTCGTATGCTTGCTTCAGAGGAAAATGAAGACAAGTACCTTCGTGGCTGCTCACATGAATGCCGTGTTCACCCACGCAACCGTTATGTCTCTGAAAATGGTTTGAACCAAGAAGAAGTTGTCAAACGTCTTGCGGCAATTGGTGAGAGCTTGGATGTAACGCCTGCTTAAGTTTAAAAATAGAAGAAGCTGAGAGAAATCTCGGCTTTTTTTGCAATTTATTTCTAAAATAATGACAGATATACATTGCAATTAGAAACATATAGTGTATAATTAAGATGAAAACAGATGGTGAACCTAATCAATGTCGACGATAATATCAGATAAGATGAAAAGGAGGGGGCATGTGGCAAAGAATTTACGCTTAAAAGCAGCTCGAGCAGAGCATGATATGACCCAGGGTGACTTGGCAGAAGCGGTAGGTGCAACAAGACAAACCATAGGGTTGATTGAAGCTGGAAAGTACAATCCCAGCCTAGGTTTATGCATTGCCATTTGCAAAACACTTGACAGGACTTTGGATCAACTGTTTTGGGAGATTTAGGAAGGAAGTAAAGATGATGAAATTTAAGTTTGTTTAAGTTTGTTAATAATAAAGTTACAGATGAACGCGAAGAAGCTTTAAATAATAAAGTTGCAGCCGAATGTTATTACATAATGATTGCAGGGACGGTTGCGTGCATGGTCTATGGATTCCTCTTTAACAAAGGTGTCATCTCTGTTGATTACTTACTTTATCCATTGTTGATAGTATGTATTTGGTCAATTTATAGATCTGAACGTCTTGCTGTAAATGCTTTTGGTAGTTCGAGTATGACAGTCCTAGGTTGTTTACTGGTGACTGGGCTTATCACCCTTGAAATGATGATTGTTAACTATCAGTCATACCACAATGTCTATCATAATAATCCATTGGATCCTAGATATCTCATGGCTTGGGCAGTTACTTATATGTTGTATGCTCCCTTTGTCTTTTTTATGAATTGGGCTATTGCTGCATTGGGAAGATATGAGAGAAGACGTCTTGAAAAACAGCTGGACGATTTGGAAAATGAAGAATAGATAGTGAGAGAATCAGACCGTTCTTTTTGGTCTGATTTTTTTGTATTATAATGGGTCCTAAAACTAAGGAGGTCACGTATGCTACTAACTGAATTTGATGATAATAGACAAGCGATTATCAATCCCGAGGACTTGAATGAGCCTCTTGAGGGGTTTCCTAAAATAGCTGTATCCTGTTTTTCTCGTTCGACCTTTCAACGAATGCTTGAGATGTTTCCTCATGAACTTATCTATGAAACGTCCATGGCGAATGTGGCTATTCCGATATATAAGCTTGTTATTGATGAGCAGGAGTTGGCTCTTTTTAATGCACCTGTAGGTGCCTCTGCCTGTGTGGCTATTTTAGAGGATATTTTTGCTTTGGGAACTGATAAACTGGTGCTCTTTGGGACTTGTGGGGTGCTTGATGAAGATATTAAAGAGACTTCTATTATTATCCCTAGTCATGCTCTTAGAGATGAAGGAACGAGTTTTCACTATGTGGAAGCTAGCAATGAGATTGCGGTAAATGTGGGTGTGTTAGCTTGTTTTCGTTCCTATCTCAATGAGCGTCAGATTCCTCATAAGGAAGGCAAGGTCTGGACAACTGATGGTATTTACCGTGAGACGAGTGCTAAACTCAAAGCTCGAAAGGTAGCAAGGGCCATTTGTGTGGATATGGAGTGCTCTGCAGTTGCAGCTTTAGCAAAGTTTAGAGGTGTTGAGGTCTGCCACTTCTTCTATGCTGCGGATCACCTTTCTGAAGGTAATTGGGACGCTCGTAACCTGATGAATCATATGGACTTGGATGAAAAGGACAAGGTGGCTTTATTAGCTTTGGAGTTTGCGTGTGACTGGAGTAAACCTTAAAAATTCTACTTTTCAAACTTCTTATTTGTAATCATTCTAAATAACTGCTATAATACTTTTTAGAATCATTCTAAATAAGGAGTAAGAGAATTGGAAGATAAGAATTTTGCAGAACGCTTAAATATTTTGAGAGCTGGTGTTTTGGGTGCCAATGATGGCATCATTTCCATTGCAGGAGTGGTTATCGGTGTGGCCAGTGCGACATCAAACATCTGGTTCATCTTGATTTCTGCTTTATCAGCGATTTTTGCTGGTGCCTTTTCGATGGCAGGTGGCGAATATGTCAGTGTGTCAACGCAAAAAGATACTGAAGAAGCTGCTATCGCTAAGGAACAAGCCCTCTTGGACCGCTCTCCTGAGGCAGCTAGAGAGAGTTTGTATCAAACCTTCCTCAGTCAGGGGGATTGTGAAACGGCAGCTGAAGTTAAGGTTAATCAAGCCTTCAATAAGAATCCGATTAAGGTCTTAGTTGAGGAAAAATATGGGGTGGATTTAGATGAAATTACGAATCCATGGCATGCTGCTGTCTCTAGTTTCCTGGCCTTTTCAGTTGGTTCCTTGCCACCAGCCCTAGCTATTATGCTGTTCCCTGAGCCTTACCGTATTCCTGTAACAGTGGTCGTGGTTGCCCTTACCTTGCTCTTGACTGGTTATATCAGTGCCAAGCTCGGAAAAGCACCTGTTAAGCAAGCGATGTTGCGTAACTTGACAGTAGGACTCTTGACCATGCTTGTGACCTTCTTGGTCGGGCATATCTTCCATGTAAATGTGTAAGTGTTAATAATGTGATAAGTCTATCTTTTAAGGTAGACTTTTTGTTTCATCCAGAGTTCTTTTGATACCTTTCTTATGTCCTCCTTTTTTAGTCTGCTAGACCAGGCTTATCCGTGGTACAATAAGGTTATGCGTTTAGACAAATTATTAGGACAGGCAGGCTATGGTTCCCGCAATCAGGTTAAGAAGCTCATTCGTAGTCGTCAAGTTTATGTAGATGGTGTCTTGGCGGATAGAGATAATCTTAATGTGGATGCTAGTCTTCAAACCATCACGGTTTCTGGTAAGGAACTGGAGCATACGCCAGAAGTTTACTATCTCATGAATAAGCCAGCAGGTGTAGTGTCAGCTCGAAAGGACAAGAAACACCAAACAGTCATTGATTTGATTAAGCCTGAAGATCAGCGAGACGGTCTTTATCCTGTGGGCCGATTGGATAGAGACACGGAGGGTTTGGTGCTGATTACCAACAATGGGCCTCTGGGCTTTGCCATGCTTCACCCCCGCTATCATGTAGCTAAGACTTATTATGTTGAGGTCAATGATATTCTTGGGCCTGATGCACCTTCATTTTTTGAGTCAGGTGTTGTCTTTGAGGATGGTACTGTTTGTAAATCTGCTCAGCTAGAAATTCTAAGTTCTGCGCGTAACAAGAGTTGTGCTCACATTACGATTTCGGAAGGGAAGTTTCATCAAGTGAAAAAGATGTTTTTGGCTTATGGAGTCAAGGTGACCTATCTTAAGCGGATTTCTTTTGGAGCGTTTAAGCTTGATGAAGAGATAGCAGTAGGTTCCTATCGAGCGTTAACGGAAGCGGAAAAAGTGATTTTGCGTACTTATTTGGGCTAGTCATTTCTTCTTATTAAGGTATGATAGGAACTTTCAATCTCCTGATAGGTCCATCCTATCACTAGGCTTAATACTGTAAGGCCCATAACAACGGTCTTTTCTAGGGGTATAAGTAAAACTTATGACATTCTATAAGTTTTTTTAATTTTTCAAGCCTTATTTCTGGTGGTATGATGGTATCAATTCGATTGAGAACTTAAGTAAGTCAGGGCAATGAGCAGGTCTAATCAGAGAGGGAGGTTCATTATGACAGAAGCATTTTATGAACATTTAGCAAAGATACGTCATCAGATTCACCAACATCCAGAGGTTTCTGAAGAGGAGCATGAGACGACAGTCTTTTTGAAAGGTTATTTGAAAAATCTAGGTATTGAGCCTTTAAATTATCCCTTGAAGACGGGACTCATCGCTGAGATTGGGTCAGGTCATCCGATTATTGCTTTGCGTGCTGATATTGATGCCCTACCG
>ENA-OQIH01000777-OQIH01000777.1-human-gut-metagenome-genome-assembly--contig:-NODE-777-length-19168-cov-5.447226_pt1 | contig 19168 bp, 15 predicted proteins | sample MGYA00242575_ERZ504740 | MGnify/ENA primary metagenome ERZ504740 (study PRJEB26092, sample SAMD00036192) | human gut metagenome | host: Homo sapiens | study: EMG produced TPA metagenomics assembly of...
AGTCTTGTGTCTTTACCAATCAAGATTTTCGCATGTTTTTCTTTTCCATAATACCAGCCTAAATATTGTCCAATCTTGATAGACATATCTAAAGTTAAACCCTCATTTGCCTTACCACGAACTCCATCTGTTCCAAAATACTTACCCATTTCTTTAAAACCTCCAATTATTGCATGTACACAACTACCATAATCAAGTTAGGAATATAAAATTAAGCCTTATAAAACTAACCAAATATATTCCTAGTAAGCTAACTATGCAGTTATATATTCTACTTACCGTAAAAGTATATCACACCATAAAACATCATACAAAAAAAGAAAGCAGACTCTATTGTCCACTTTCAATTCACACTATTTATTTCTTCTACGCAATACTTCTACTGCACCTAAACCTACAATAGAAACACCTAACAATCCAGTAAAGAATATACTAGAAGTCTTTGTACTTGTATTTACCTTCTTATTCTTCTTAACATCTTTCTTAACTGTGTTATCCTTCTTTGTATCTGTTTTAGTTGTAGTAGTTCCAATATTTGGTTTTACTTCAGGTTTAGTTTCAGAAGTTGTTGGTGTAGCAACATCTTCATAAACTAACATATATGAAGAGAACTTATCAGTAATAAATGTTCCTTCAGTACTAACTTCAAGCTTATCAATCTTTCCATCATGCAAACGCAATACGTAGAACTTACGCCCTTCTTTTTTCAAACTTTCAGGAATCGCAACTTTAAATGTCAATCCTTTAGTTGTTTGAGTAATCAAACCTTCATTTTTGTCATCAACATATAATTGAATCTCAATATCGAACGCATTCACTACATTGTATTTATTGTCATCTACATAGGCCAATAAAACTTTTTCATCCGATTTATTAACACCATTCTTTAGAATTGGTTTGAAATCAACTTTCTTACCATCATTAAGAGCAGTCTCAACCTTTTTCTTTTGATCCTTAGTTAAGCTATCCGTTAAGATTGTTGTAACATCTTTATTTTGGATTGAAGCAATATTCTTAGACTCTTCTGATTCTACAACGGATGATTTTCTAACTAATACATATTCCAAATTCAAAGATGAGACATAAAATTCTCCAAAAGTGAAGTCTCTTGGATAGAACCCATTATTAAAGCAATATCCTTCAGGAATATATTTTTGAATTTCATTTTGATCTATAGAACTATTTTTATTTAAATCAAACTCTTGTGCAGATTTTTTAAATGGAGTATTTGGTTTTACTGAAACTAATTTTCCATTTTGTTCTTCAAGAAATTTAACTGATACCGGAATTTGATATTCGCCCTTTTTCAAATATGCTTTTACAACTAAATTTCCATTTTCCTCGACCACTTTATAAGAATCCTTCGCAGGTGTATATCCCTTAGGAATCTCTCCTAATTCAGAGGCATTCACTGTATTCCTATCTTCTCCATATAAGAATACTGTATGAGTATTAGGAGTGATTTTTTCATTTGTCTCAGAATCTAAAAATTCGACTGAATAAATTTTTGGTGAAGCCACTCCATACTCTTGATTCAATTTGTATGCAGCAAATCTGAATACTTCCGTATCCGATGTTGCACCAATCTGCCACATATATCCTTTAGGAAGATATTTTTTAGTCATATATTCTAAAATTCCATCCATAGAACTATCAAATTCAAAAGTATGATACTCTACAGTTGCACCTTCTAATGTGGTATTTGGATTATATTCTTGATCAAACTTTGTCAACACTAACGTAAATGTTTTTGATTTAGAACTATTTTCATTTTTGGCTAAATACATTTTGAAAACATTCGTGCCAATTGAAAATATTCCTTTAGTCCCATATTGATCGTAATCAATATGATAGCCATCCGGCAAATAATTTATAACTAAATATTGTTCAATATTTCCATATGCTATTTGATCAGCTTTAGAAATAGTTATTTTTGATTCAGTCTCTTTACCATCTTTATTAATAATCAAAGTAAAATTCTCATTATCTTTTTTTGGAGTTTCAAAATAAACATTCCAATGATTACCCTTTTGCGTAGTCTTTACAAAATCATATCTAGGCATCACATTTCGCGCTAAACATTCTTCAATCTGTTTATTTGTATACACTGCTGGCATGTTATAATCCGAAACTTCACCATTAGCTAAACCATCAACAAATACTTGATAAGTAATTTGTTGATATTTGCAAATTTCTACTTCATATGTTCTAGTCGTTGGATCTTTTTCCCAACATACACCTGAAGAATAACCTTCTGGTATAAAATGCTTTTGTATATAACTATAAGCATCATCACTTCCATCATCTATAGTAAAAGTTTTTTGTTCAGTTTTGTTTTCATACTTATAAACGACATTTAGATTATAAACCTGTGATACTTCTGGCTTCTGCTCTTCCTTTTTTACCAAAACCATTTGCCATTCATTATCAGAAACTTTATATAGGCTACTAGCAGCACCCTTACCATCAATCACGTATCCTTCTGGAACACAATTTGCCACAATATAACTAGTAATATAATCATCTGTAGCATTTACATCAACATCAAAAGTAGTTGATGATTTTTGACCATCCTTAGTAATTTGTAATGAAATAGATTTCATTACAAGCTCATTACCAGGAACATTCTCTGTCGGTTGATCTGTAACCTCAGTTGCCTCTGGTTCTGTTGTTGTTGGAACTTCACCATCTGCCAACACTGGTGTAACCATACCAGCTACAGTTACTGCACTCAACCCTAATGATAGTAACTGTTTCGTTAGTTTATTCATCTTTAAAACCCTCCTGTTATATTTTGATTTTATAACCATAAAATAGATTCATCAACAGCAATTAAAGCATTTTCATAAAAAGTTAATCATAAATGATCATATGCACACAAACCCACTTAATAATTGGTTATTTCTCACTATAAAAAAAGAAGGCAAGATTTCAAATCCTACCTTCAAACAAACTATTGTTTTTTACTTCTACGCTTAGCCTCAACAATACCCAAAGTAGCTACACCCATCATGGCTACATCTAATCCTAGACCAGTTTCTACACCGGTATTTGTAGAGTTAGTTTTCTTAGCTCCAGATGTATTACCATTCTTATTTGTTGATACACCATTATTTTTATTCGTGTTGTTCTCTGTTTTAACTGCATGCTTTGATGTTTCCTGAATATATGTATCAAGAGCTTTCATAGCCTCATCATAAACAGTTTGAGCCTGAGCCTCATCCTTTTTAGCCTCTTCATAAACAGAAAGCAAAGTCATATATTTTACATTTGCATTCGCAAACTTAATATGAAGTTCTTCAAATGCATCTACTTCTTTAGCAAGTTCATCTAGGTATCCTAACAATTCTTCATCTGTAACACTTGAAGTATTTGCTCTAGAACCATTCGCCTTCACATCATCAATAACAGCCAAGACTTTCTTCTTAGCTTCTACTTTAGAATCTAATTCAGCTTTAGAATCTACTAACTCACTAATTTTCTTTGCAGTTTCTTTGATAGTCGCACTTGCATCTTCTGCATCCTTAGTATACTTATCAATTAAAGCAGACTGCGCATCTACTGCTTCAGAAGCATCCTTTGCTGCTTTTGTAGCACCATTGTAATTAGCTAATGCCCTTCTAGCCTTAGCTAAAGAATCATTCTTTTCTTGAAGCAATGTATCTGCAGAAACAAATGCACTATTAGCAGCTTTTGAATCGGATTCAGCTTTAGCTTGTGCAGCAACTGCATCATCATACGCTTTCTTTGCTGGAGTTAAATTCTCTGTAGCACCATTCAATTTGCCTTTAGCTTCATTCAACGCAATATTCGCATCCGCTAATTGCTTTTCAGCTTTAGTCTTACTTGCATTCCAATTATTGATTTTGCTATTTAACTGATCAACTTTAGATTGTTTTTCTTCAACTGCTTTATCTGCAGCAGCCTTATTTTTAGCAGCTGTTTCTTTTACTGTTTTCTTAGATTCAACATTTGCTTTTGCTGCAACTAATGCACTCGCTTTTTGATCCTTCGCTTTCTCAGCATCTGTCTTATCCTTAGTCTTATCTGCCACTTCTGTATTTGCTGCAACAAGAGCTTTATTTGCTTCATCTACTTTTGCATTTAACTCCTTTTGTTTTGCAGCAGGAGCTTCCAACTGTTTGTTAACTGAATCTAACTGATCATTTGCATCATCCAAAGCTTTTTGTGCTTTTAAAACCGCAGAATTATCTTTTGCATCTGAAGCATTTGCTACAGCATCCTGCTTAGCTTTGTACTCCTTATTAACAGCATCTATTTTATTCTCATATTCAGTTAATTTATTCTCAAACTCATCCACAGTCATAATGACATCACTTGAATGTTTTTTTCTAAACAAGAAATCTTGACTATCATTTCTTCCATAAGCCCCTATAGAAGAATGCCCCATACCAAAACTAGTGAAGTTTGGGTGTACAATATTCAAATAATGTCCCACCTGATTATATTTATCAGGATATTTTTTAGATAAGTCATTAGCCGATAATTGCTTTAATGAATCATCAAATGTGTCATATATAGCCTTTTCTTCATCATACCAACCATCAAAAGGATCTTGATAACCCCATGATAAATTTTCTCCATGATCATATATTCCTGAATGCTTTATATTCTCTTGTGCCCAATCAGAATTTGCCTGTGCTAATGCCATTTCCCACAAACTTACATTCAACGCATTTAAATTATGTTTCGCACGCAAATCATTTGTTTTCTTAAGCCAAGGAATAACAGCTTTCATATTTTCTATACTAGTCGCATCGCCTTCCTGACCCAATTTCACGTAAGCCGCAATCTTCGCATATGTAGCATTATTCTTATCAAACGCTTGTGAAGTTAATTTACCTAGATCTGCACTTACATATTCAAAGAATCCTTGAGTACCTTTATTAATTTGATCAATTGTACTCTTATTATCATTAATAAATGTATTTAGTTTTTCCTGAGCAACTTCCTTTTCACTCTTATTTGAATCAAAAGCTTTTTGAGCTTCAGTTAATGCTGTTTGAGCTTTATTTACTGCAGTTTGACACTCCGTTTGTTTTTGAGTTAATTTATCAACAATACTTTGATTATCCTTAGCATTTTTATCTGCCACTTCATAAGCTTCTTTTGCAGTTGCTTGTTTCTTTGTAGCTTCTTCTAATGCTTTTTTAGCTTCATCTAAACTTTTAACACTCTTATCATACTCACTTTGAGCCGATTGTTGTGTTGTTTCAGCCTCACTTAATTCAGTGTTTGCACTATCTAATGCAATTTCTGCATTTTTCGCAATAGTCTGTGCATTCACTAATTCAGTTTTAGCTTGATCCAATTCTTTTTGTGCATTTGTTAAAGCATCACTACCCATAAAAGAATTTACATTAGTTTGTGCAGCCTTTACAGCTTCTTGTTTAGCATTTACATCAGCTGCTGCATCATCATATGCCTTTTGTGCAGTATTCAATGCTTCCTTTTTCGCGCTTAAGTCCCCATTTGCAATAGTCAATGCAGAAGCAGCATCCTCATTTGCTTTTTTTACAGAATCATAAGCAGTCTGAGCTTTTTCTTGTTCTGTTTCTGCAGTCTTTAAATCTGCATCAATAGTAGTCTTATCATACTTAGCCAATTCTTTATTTACTTCATCAAGCTTAGCCTGTTTGTCTGCCAAATCTTTTTTAGCCTTTTCTAAATTCTTTGTAGCACTCTCCTCATTCTTTGTATATTGATTCAATTCAGCTTGCTTAGAAGTAATTTCCTTTTCTAAATCAGAAGCCTTTGACAATAAAGCTTGATAATCTTCATTCACACTACTATATGCTTTATCATATTGATCTTCTACAACAGCATATTGTTTGTCTTGTGCAGCACTCGCATCTTCTAATTCTTTTTTAGCAGCATCTGCATCAGCCTTCTTTTCATCTGAAACTTTTTTAACATCATCCAAATTACTTTTAGCTGTTTTAACCGAATCCTCTAGTTTCTCTTTCTTTGTCCTCTTTGCCTCTACATCTTCCTTGATAACTTCCGCATTTGTAGTTTCTTGTGCAAATACAGGAGTAATTCCACTAGCCGCTGTAAATCCCACGGCAGCACTCATAATGATTTTGTCTTTGACATTTTTCATTTTCAAATAACCCCCTTCGTAATGACAAAAAGATTCACTACCTCGCGAGAATAATACTCCTACTTCATTTGAATTTCATTAACCAATGTTCCGTTTTTCTCTATAACATTATTTACTTTAATCACGAAAAATAACCAGCTTTTTTATTAAAGCCTAAAAAGATGAATATATAAGACATCTAACTAAATGCTTGTAGATAACTTAAAAAATTTTGAAAATAAAAAGAGAACCTCAGTTCCCTTATATAAGAAGTGCTACCATCTTAAACACAAATACTACAACCAACAAAATCCCAATCCACTTAATGAACTTAAATGCGACTTTGATTCCAAAATAAATTAAGGCTATTGAAACCACAAAACCAAGAATGTCTGACATCTTTCAACCTCCAATTTACCAAATATTTTAATTGATTTTTACCTTCCTTTCAATACTTGCCTTTGATATAATCTAAGTTACCAATAAAACAAGGAGTGATACAATGCAAACACCAGACTTAAACTGGATCAAAGACCCACGCGTCTTTCAAGTAAATAGACTACACGCTTATAGCGACCACATATATACAATTGGAAAGGACAAAAAACCAAGCTCATTCTCACTAAATGGAACATGGAAATTCAACCTTTCAAAAAATTATGATTCATGCTTTAAATTCTTCTATAATACAGAATTTAATGACTCTAACTGGAACGACATCCAAGTACCCGGACACATCCAACTACAAGGATTCGATAACCCACACTATACAGATGTTACCTACCCTTGGGATGGTCATGACGTGGTAAAACCAGGACAAATTGATATAGACAAAAATAAAGTCTATCAATATCGTAAAACATTTGATTGTCCACAAGACTTTATTGGAAATAAGCTCATCCTATCCTTTGAAGGTGCAGAATCCAATATTTACGTATGGCTAAATGGTAAATTTATCGGATACTCCGAAGATTCCTTTACACCAAGCCGTTTTGACATTACGAAATACACACAAGAAAAAGATAACGTACTCTGCGTACGCATCTTTCAAAAATGCACAGGCACATGGCTAGAAGACCAAGACATGTGGCGCTTTACAGGCATATTTAGAGATGTCATGATCTATAAACAACCTAGTCTTCATATACAAGACTTAAAAATTGATACAGACATTGATCTAGATACAAACAAAAGTGTTCTTAGTTGTGTTTGTAAAATGAGTAGTAATGAATCCCACACACTACAAGCCAAACTATACGATCCACAAGGAAACATCGTATGGAATGGCAATATGCAAGATTCATTTGAAATCCCTGTAGAAAGCACATGCCTATGGAGCAGTGAATTTCCAAATCTTTATCAATTAGAACTCGTTCTATACGATACAAACAGCGAAATCATAGAAACCATTCAAGAACAAGTTGGCTTTCGAAAATTCACACTCGAATATGGCATTATGAAACTCAACGGAAAACGAATTGTGTTCCACGGCATCAACCGCCATGAATGGGATCCAAAAACAGGAAGATGTTTATCTCAAGAACAAATGGAAGAAGACATTCATATCTTAAAATCACTAAACATCAACGCCGTAAGAACATCCCACTATCCAAACAACAGCTATTGGTATAAACTATGCGACCAATACGGAATCTACGTCATTGACGAAATGAACCTAGAAACCCACGGAGCTAATGATATCATTCCACAAAATAAAACCGAATGGACAGATTGCCTGTTAGACCGTGCAAGAAGCATGTATGAAAGAGATAAAAACCATGCCTGCATCTTAATGTGGTCACTGGGAAATGAATCAGGAAGCGGATCCAACTTTATGATTCTACACGACTACTTCAAAGAACAAGATCCATCAAGACTTGTCCACTATGAAGGCATCACACAAGATCGAACATTCGAAAACGCTTCGGACATTGAATCTAGAATGTATACATCTCCAGAAAATGTGAAAGCCTATCTAGAAAGCCATCCAATGAAACCATTTATGCTATGTGAATATATGCACGCCATGGGAAATAGTCTAGGAGGCATGGAAGAATATACCAATCTAGAAGACGAATACGAACAATACCAAGGCGGCTTTGTATGGGACTATGTAGACCAAGCCATCCAAAAAGACGGACAATACTATTATGGACAAGACTTTGACGACTATCCTAACGACTCCAACTTTTGTGGAGACGGCATTCTTTTAGCCAATCGAGAAGAAACCGGCAAAAGCCAAGAATTAAAACAACTCTACCGCTATGTCGATATGGAAATCCATTTCGATTCGGTAACCATTAAAAATAAAAACCTATTCTACGACCTAAGTAAAGATACCTTTATCTTTGAATTGAAACAAAACGGACTCGTTATCCAATCCGGCATCTTTAAAACAAGCGTAGAACCAGGAACTACAAAAACAATGCCCGTACAATTTAAACAAATCAATACCCCAGGCTATTACACAAAAACCATCTACTACAAAACACCATTAGGCATTCAATCCTTTGACCAACAAGTCTTTGAAGTCAAACAAGACCAACCCAAAGAACAAGCCATGCTTGTAGTAGAAGGCAAAGAAACAATCGGCGTTCAATTTATCGATACCGAATACTTATTCGATAAGCGAAAAGGTTTAGTATCTATTCAAGTAAATGATGAAGAAATACTTCAACAAGCACCAAAACCCATCTTCTATAGAGCCTTAACAGACAATGATCGTGGTGCCAAACAAACCTATGCCAGCTGGCTAAATGCCAGCCTATTTCAAAATGTAGTCAACTTTAAAATGATACGAAACTCCAAATGCGCACAAATGATCTATACCATTCAACTTGAATCCATTGAAGAAGAATGTAAACTCGTCTACACAGTCTACAACAATCAAAGTATTCAAATCCAGTTGCACCTAGACAAAAACTCACAAAGACAAACGCTACCACTCTTTGGAATCGAATTTGCTCTAAAAGAAGAGTTCAAAAACTTCGCCTACTTTGGAAAAGGCGAAAAAGACACATATATAGATCGAGACCATGCCTTAACCGATTTCTACTTTGAAAACGTAGACACAAACTACATTCCATACTTAAAGCCACAAGAACACGGTAACCACACAGACTGCAAATGGTGCAGCCTATCCAACGACACCATTCAATTAAACATCAAGTCTGAAAAAATGGAATGCATGGCAAGCAAATATTCCTTTATGCACCTATATAACGCTAACCACACATTTGAACTTCCACAAACCAATACAACCCATCTAAGAATCACAAAACAACAAATGGGCGTAGGCGGAATCAATAGCTGGGGCGCAAAAGTACAACCACAATACTTAATTGACCAATCTAAAAACCTAGACTTTACATGTACACTCTATATTTCAAAGAAGGATTAACCTCCTTCTTTTTGTTTATACGTTTCACTATAATACGTATTGTGTATGCACGTATATTTTGATATGATAATTGTGCAAAGAGGACACATATGCCAATGACGTCAAAGGATATGGAGCGACTTATCCTTACGGATGGATGGGTTCCCACAGGCAATACAAACACCCAACGAAAAAAGGTAAAGTGACTATACCATTTCATACAAAAGATTTGTCAAAGTCAACTGAACAATCCATCCTAAAACAAGCAGGGCTTAAATAACTCTGCTTGAATATTTTAAAAAGGAGGTAAACAACATGTTGTCAATTTATCCAGCTTGTTTTTTTGAAGAAGAAAATCATTACTCTGTCATTTTTCCAGACTTCAATTACCTTTCCACATGTGGAGATTCACTACAAGACGCAATGGAAATGGCCGTAGATTGTCTAGCCGGTGCATTGTTCAGCGCAAAACTAGACAATGAAGATATTCCAATTCCTTCAAAGTTAGAAGAAATTGATCCAACACAAATCGCATCTGAACTTGAATTCGAATTTAAACAATCTTTTGTCACCCTTGTATCTGTTGATGTTGAAGAATATGCAAAAACACATTTCAATAAAGCTATCAAAAAAACATTAACCATACCCGAATGGTTAAACAAAGAAGCTATGAGCAAGAAAATCAATTTCTCGCAAGTTCTTCAAGAAGCATTGATTGCCAAATTGCATTCGTTGTGAATTATAAATATCTAACACATTATACGATCAACCCTCATACCTTCTATTAAACTATTCCTTTTTACTTGGAGTACAAACAATGATACTATCACACCCTCAAAAACAGTAGACCACGATAAGGTCGCAAAAGAACTCGAATTTGAATACAAAAGTTGCTTTATTAAACAGATTGAGCTGTAGTTACAAACTACAGCTCATTTTCTGATTCAACCAAAGAGAACTTACAAAAACAATTCAAATCTTGATTTTTTTCATTTTTTGGAAATTACGCAAATGTTTTCCCTTTTATTTCTTAATCAAATTACTATCATTCTTATACTTCGTAAATGCTCCTTTTGGATTTTGATTCCAAAAGGAGTTAATATCAAAATGATGGTTTATTAAAACTTGTTTAAGATTCTTACATTTTGCTAAATCACTCTTATACTCACTATTCGATTTACTCTTCATGAGCTCCTTTACATTTGCAATATTACAACTACGCACTAACTCATCCTCTAGATTTTTCACTTCAGGAATAATAATCACCTTTTTCACATTAGACTGTTTTTTTAAGAAATGAAGATTGTAGTCTAATATATCCGTTTCATCTTTATCTGTATCAAACACCAAGATAACAATCGTTCCAGGTTTTAATTTCATTAAAATATTTTTGTTCAATTTATTCTGAATAACATTAAATACATCCACTTTTCCAGCTTGAATACATTGAAAATCTGTTTTTAATGTATTAATAATGGCACGTTCCCCTTCACCTTCAACAAAGAAATGATAAATATTTTTAGACATGGCAATGGCTCCTAATCTTACAAATCTTCAATTTCATATAATAAATCTAAATTTGGTGAAACCGAAAACAAGTCATTATCAACTGCATTTCTCAATGAATCCGTACTCTTCTTTAGATAATCGGCCGCATTTATTACCTTAATGACTTGATCATCTTCAAATATTTCTTTCTTTAAGAAGTTAAAACTATGCTTAGGAAGAGGCAGATCCAATATATCTAAATTATGTGTTGTAAAAAACAACTGACTATTGGGTTTCAACAAAGAAATCATTAATGATAAAAAGCCTTTTTCGATATCTGAATGTACATACGAAAATTTTTCATCACAATAATAAAAACTATGTTTATCCGATTTAATAGAAGCTACAATTCCCGCAATATCAAGACCAGATTTTGTACCACTAGACAACATAGACGGATTTAATATCTTACCATCTTTTATAAGAATCTCTTCCTTTCCCATCTGAATCGCATAAGTATCTTCAAGTTCATTTAATTTTATAATTCCCTTAATTGCAGGATCTAATACTTTTAAAGTATGATTCAACACTCTCAAATATTCTTCATTCTCTTCAATGCGATATCTAGTTTTAAAGAACGCATCAAACGGAAACGAAAATAGCCATGATAAATTCTTCAATTTTTCTAATTCCATAATGTAATTCGTATCTGTAAAACCTGTCATTATTGAATCTAGTCTTTTTGCACAAGTCTCATAATTTTCTCTTTGCTTAATATCAGTCGACTCAATTCGAATTTTAATATTCTCAGAAGAATAATCATGATTTTCACTAGGATCAAACTCTGCATTAATTCTGTATAACTTATAAATATCATGATCCATATTCACAAAATCCATTGAAAAAGAAGCTTTTTTATCTTTATCCGCAATATATGACGTAATAATTTCTACATTTCTTTTTCCAATCAAAATAAATATAGAAAGAATCAGACGACCTAAAGACGTCTTTCCTGTCGCATTTGAACCCATAATAATATTCACTTTCTTATAGCGAAAATTTGGTAATCCATCCAAATGTTCATGTTCAATATATGAATTCACAATCTTTTTTGGATACGAAAAATTCACATGAAAATTTCTAAATGCACATAAATTATCCAATTTTAAATCCATAACGATCATATTTCTCAACCTCTCTTTTTTTGTATTACTTCTACTTATTAGAACTAATATCAGTATATACTTATATTGCATTTTTCTCAACCAGAAAAGAAAAGTATAGTTCGTTTGATTTTTAGATATCAAAATGCCCCATACCTTCTATAGATATGAGGCTTTAAACTATTCCCTTTATCCGGATTGCAAATGATAATACTACCAGCACCCTCAATATATAAATAAGCCTCATACTTCTCTTTAGCAAATTCAATCAAATGACCTGTATTACCCAACCCTAATACTTTGGATATTCTTTAGACACCCAATTCACTAACAAGAATAATGATTGCACTTCATCCTGGTATTCCGTATATTCAATCACTCTTTAATTTCATAGTTAATAGTTCCATGACCATCTTTGATTTCAACTCTAGCCATGGCACCATTTACTACATACATATGCGGATACGTATGACCAATATCCACCTGAAATACAACATTGATATCAGGTAGTGCCTTTTTAAAAGCCTGGTCATACCCAATTAAATCCGAAACATTCTTAAACAATACACGACCTACCAATATAGCCTTTGTATATTTAAAATACCCCATATACTTCATCTTCAATAAAGCACGATACACATCACATGAATTCATTGAAAAAATATCAAAGAACCAAATAATCCCATCCTCTTTATAACGCTCATTAAAAACTTCTACAAAATCATAAGGCGTACCCGCCATATCATTTATACTCTCAAAACAACCACCAAGTAATCTACCCGATACACTACAACTACCAACATATTCTGTCTTTGTGTTTAGTATAGGAGCTCCATCATTATAAAAATCAACATCCTGATGCATAGAACTCGAATGCAGTTCACTATTCTTTCCCTTTAAAAAATCAAGACACAAACTCGAATATTCATTGATACCATATTCATCAAAACTACCCGCATTAAAACCATACACCGTAGCCAAATCACACTTACAAGTTATGGGAAACAATAAATTTGTAGGATCACTCGCCCCCAAGTACCACTTGGGATTCTTTTCAATCCAATCAAAATCAATATACGGCAACGTCTCAAACTGAAAGTCACCCCCAGTCGCCAACCATACAGCTCCAACACTAGAATCATTCACCAACGAATTCAATTCATCAACCCGAGTTTTGGCATCAATACTTGGCTCACTATTATTACGAACACTAGCCGTTTCAACAATATGAAACCCATTAGATTCAACATACTCTATAGACGCATCAAAACTATCTAGCTTATGCCCCACACCACTCGACATAGCACAAACACCAATTGTATTATACTTCTCATTTAAAAACTTAGGATATTTCATACACAAAAAAACCTCCACATCCATTATAAAGGAAAAACGACAAGACACAAAGTCCTGCCGCATTTCCCATAGTTTTAAGATAGAAAGGAAGTTTTATGTATTAGCACTTAATACATCTTTATTATAATCCCTATACAACCATTTGTCTTTGTACTTTTTAGTGAATTTGTATTAAAATCAGTCATAAACTAACATCTTTCAATACTAAATACTGCTTCTAACATAGATTCTCTAAACGAACATCAATAAGAAAACCATTAACATGAATTGCGATATTCAAATTACCATACTCGCTTCACTTTGTTTCTTAATATTACTATCTACACGAACACTAAAGCTTATTGTATCCATACTCATTTATATGGATGTCAACACAAGAAGATAGCCTTAGCCTTAATAATATATTGTGTAAAATCCGATTGATGGTAGAAATACCAAAAACGGTGTACCCTACCAAAACCAAACGGAAAGTGATTGGAAACGTCAGCCTGGACCCAGGCTATAAACAATGAGGACTCGGTGAGATGTTCAGACTCACACCAATCAAATTTAGAGCTTTTGCTCTTTTTTTATTCCATTTCGACAGTCTCAAGCTAGCGTTTCTTCATTTTTTTAAATATATTTGTTCTCAATGTATACTCACTCTTTCAATACTTTCAATGCTTCCCCTACATCAGAGTATCGTTTTACAAAAGGATCACACACAATACGTTCAGCCTCCAACATAGCTGCCATTGTCTCCTTGTTTTCATCAAAAGGAAAACCACCTACACAAAGAGACTTATTAAGAAACACATTGATTGCAGTATTCAAATCAACACCTAATTCACCATACATGGCTTCACATTGTTTTAAAATATCACTATCTACACAAATATTGAAACTTGTTGTATTATCCATAATATTAGCTCCTTTACATTTAAATTTTCATTAAATTATGCTATGCAATTAAGGCAAAGGTAATACTACACTACCCTTTTGCTTTTCTTAACCCATAAGAAATCTCTGCACTCTTTACGAAATCACTTAATGCAATATCTCTTATATATACATTCCTTAAATTATTATGTGCTGCAATATTCTTATAACGGACATATCGATTTTCTGGATCTGTAGTTGTGAATACTAGAAACTTCTTATTGATTATTTCTAACGGGCGCAAATTATGCGCTGTGAAAATCAATTGCCCCTTAGCTTGTTCACACATCAACTTTACGATTTCACCAAACAAATATTCATGTATACCACAATCCAAATCATCAATCGCAACGACAACTGAAGTATTATTGAAAATCTCAATCAAAGGTTGTAGTATTGATACAATTCTCTTTACACCATCCGACTCATATTGAAATGGTATTTTGTTTGAAACCAATTCAACACGATATCCAACAGAACTATCCCTCATCAATTCTTTTCCAAGCACTTTAACACCCATTGTAAGATCAGGCACCAAATAAGGAAGAACTCGATTCATACTTTCAATTTTTCTCTTATAAACATCCAAAGCACTTTTAGAAAGAACCATTGAATCATCTATACAACACTTTGATTTCACGACAAACAATTCATAATTCGCAAAATTAACCAAACTCTCTAAAATATACATATGACGCATAAACTCTTTATCTTTACATTCGTTACTTCTATTTCGAACAACTTCCAAAAACTCACTTGAAAAAATAAATGATCGAAATTCTTACGAGCCATCATTTTAATCACCATGACATTCAACTCATTCTCTTTAGAAGTTCCAATCAAAGACTTATACTTGGATACAGGACTAAAAGTAGGCGAATTTGAAGTATCAATCAATTTAGACTTTACAACTCTTGTTTCACCATCCGTATACGCATAAGAAAAAATCTCATCATAAATACAAGATCTATTCAACTTAAACGAATACTCAATCTCACTATGCCTTTCCTTCTCATCCATAGTAAACTGTACTACAATTCTAGAATACTCTGCATCTACATGAATCATATTTAAAAAATCCGATGAAACACTATGACCACATAAAATGGTCTTAACTAAATCCAATACTTCGATTAAAGCTGTTTTACCAGAACCATTCTGCCCATACAAACCTAGCATAGAATTCTTAAAATCTAATTCGGCTCTTTTAATATTCTTAAAATTATATATCTCAATCCTACTTAATCTTTTCATGATTTAATAATATTACATCTTCCATACATTTTGTACTTAATTTCAATTATTTTAAACCATTTATGCAACAAAAAAGAGTAGGCGCGCATTCCTACTCTTTATGCACCTCTATTAAGTCGCGATTTAAGAGAATAAATTGTACTCAATACATCATCTTTCATTTGTAAAATCCGCATCTTTCACTTTTTTCATAGGCATCAAATACATAAGCAAATCTTTATCCTCGTTTTTCTTAAAATAAACAAATCCCATTTTCTCATAAAATTGTTTTAACTTCGACTCATCTTTGCAATCTATGTGAATTACTGGACTAGGACTTAACATATTCTTTTCTTTAATACGCTCGAAAGCTAGTTCAATAAGTAAATCCCCACTAATCAATTTATCATTACCATTTGTATAATTCTTTGATAATTGTCCAATTAAGTGTGTATTAATCGTTTTTCCAAATGCATAGGTCGTTCCAAAGAAACTTTTTTTTGTTTTCTAGTAAGTTTAGAATCAATACATTTCAAAGAACAGTTACGTACTTCATTTACTGAATCCAAACATTTTTTTGAATTCTTCAACATCTTTTAGATCATGATGATCATTTGTTATTTGAATTTTGATTTTCTTTGTATCCGACATAATACGACAAAATCGATCTATATCAGAACCTTTAATTTTATATGTATCTGTAAAACTCTTGATTGCCATACAATATACCCTACCTTTAAAAAATAAATAACGCTTACCCAGGCCACTACGGCGTGTGAGACGCATCTTTTACCCACTTCAGACGTTCCTATATCTATAATACACAAAGTTTGACCAACAAAAAAGAGTAGGCGCGCATTCCTACTCTTTATGCATCCTCTATTAAGTCGCGATTTAAGAGAATTAATTGACGGTTTATTTCTCACAGAAATATTATAGAGAGAAATAGTTCTATGTGCGAAAACGCTTTCACAAAACCAATAGTATTATACATCAATTTTGTTCATCATGTTTGCACAAATTAGTAATCTGTTTACATTTTTTGTTGAGAATCATAAATAATTAACGCCATGAAGACTAGATCCTCATCTTGTTCATTCAAAATACTATGACCCTTGCCACTCGGTGTAAAATAATGTTCCCCTGGCTTTAAATATAAAGTTCGCTCATGATTATCATCCAATGTTGCCACTCCAGAAAGGACGAAATAATCTTCGCCATCTCCATTATGCACATGATAACCAACACTACAACCCTTCTTTAAAGTGACCTTGGCATACACACGATTCATACCATGCATCTCTTGAGCACTCATGATATGCTCAAAATGCGCAATACCAGTACCACCCATAAAATTTTCTTTATCTACAACTACCATTTTCTATACCCCTAGATCAAAGAATTATCTTTGAAATAATTGATCTTCATACTTGACTTCACTTCATCCAAAGTCTTTTCCGCAGTCGCATACGCCTTTTTCGTACCCTCTTCTAGAATCTTGACAACTTCAGGAAGTTTTGCCTGCCATTCCAATCTTCTTTCACGAATTGGAGCCAACTCTTCTTGCATAACACTATTTAAGAAACGTTTAACCTTCACATCTCCTAAACCACCACGCTGATAGTGTGCTTTTAATGCATCCAAGTTTTCATATTCCGGCAAATACTTTTCGAAATGCTCTGGCTTACAGAACGCATCCAAATATGTAAATACACAGTTTCCCTCAATCTTACCAGGATCACTCACCTTAATATGATCAGGATCTGTATACATACTCATAACTTTCTTCTTGATTGTCTCTTCATCATCCGACAAATAAATACAGTTACCCAAAGACTTAGACATCTTTGCCTTACCATCTGTACCCGGAAGTCTTAAACAAGCACAGTTTTGTGGTAATAAGATTTTAGGTTCTACTAAAGTCTCACCATAAATCGAATTGAATTTATGAACGATCTCCTGCGTCTGTTCAATCATAGGCATCTGATCTTCACCAGCAGGAACTGTAGTCGCCTTAAATGCCGTAATATCGGCAGCCTGTGAAATTGGATAACACTGGAAGCCAACGGGAATACTCGCATCAAATCCACGCATCTTAATTTCAGCCTTCACAGTTGGATTTCTTTGAAGACGACTTACAGAAACTAAGTTCATGTAATAGAATGTCAATTCTGTCAATTGACTGATTTCAGACTGAATAAAAATCGTTGTCTTACTCGGATCAATACCACAAGCCAAATAATCCAAAGCCACCTCTAAAATGTTTTCACGCACTTTATCTGGATTATCAAAATTATCTGTCAATGCCTGTGCATCCGCAATCATAATATAAATTTCATCATATAAGCCGGAGTTCTGTAAACGAACACGCTCGGATAATGAACCAACATAATGTCCAACATGAAGGCGGCCTGTTGGGCGGTCACCGGTTAAAATAATTTTGCTCATTTTGCTCTCCTAAAAGTAAATTTCGATTTTCCAGAGAGTTTCTGGAAATTCTCAGTTATCCCTATTATAAAGCCTGCGAATGTTACCGTCAATGATTTTGAGAGAATAAATAGGTATTATGTTACACCAGTATGGTTTTATGTACGCTAAATAATACCATATATCTGTATGGTATTATGATATATTGGAAGAGAAAAGTGGTCAGAATCAAAAAGCAGCTAAATTTGTGAATAATTATACAGGAAATACATTTCCATAATTGATAAAAAGGAAAGATTCTGCTAAAATAATAAGGAATTATACAAAATTTTACACTGAATAAGGATAAGATAAAAGGAGTAAACACACCATGCCAGTATTTGATTTCAGCGGTGCTTCAGACAAGAAACCAGGTGTACAGTCTGAATGTACCTACACGACTTTCCAGTCCAATGAACAGGAAACATCCCCTGAGAAACCGATCATGGTTCTTGATAACAGCAGCCACCAGTGGAAACATCATTCCTGCGGTATTTTTACAAACCCGATCAAACGTACTTCCTTTGAGTTTAAAGAGGACGATGGAACTTTCGCAGCAGATATTCTCAGCATTGATTCAAGATTCGTAAGCCTTCTGAAATGGCTTGGAGAGAATCACATCAATGTACGTCTTTCCGGACAGAATCAGGAGAAAGGATATGCAGTTTATAAGATTCGTGAGACCGCATTCGGTGGCGGCACAAAGCTCTCCGCAGAGGACGGATTTCTTCAGTTTATGATCGAGAGACTTCTTGCAAGCAGTGCACCTGCAGAGATTGTTGAGGATGAAGATGAGGAAGAAACAGGGGACGAGATGAAGCTGACAAGCATTCAGAGCATCACTGATTTTATGACCTGCGCAGGCAGAACCCTTCCGGACAACATCCGTCTCTGGGCAAGAAGAAACCTTGCAGTTGCCCGTTCCCACGAAGTATCTCCGGAGGAAAGACGCCATGCTCAGCGAGCTCTTTCCATTATGATGAATGTACAGTGGAAGAGTAATTACTTTGAAGCAATCGATCCTCAGGAAGCCCGCAGAATCCTTGACGAAGAACTCTACGG
>ENA-OQIH01000808-OQIH01000808.1-human-gut-metagenome-genome-assembly--contig:-NODE-808-length-18437-cov-16.731046_pt1 | contig 18437 bp, 7 predicted proteins | sample MGYA00242575_ERZ504740 | MGnify/ENA primary metagenome ERZ504740 (study PRJEB26092, sample SAMD00036192) | human gut metagenome | host: Homo sapiens | study: EMG produced TPA metagenomics assembly of...
ATCTGTATCACAATCAGAATCAGAAGTAGTGTCTAAGTCACAATCTGTATCACAATCAGAATCAGAAGTAGTGTCTAAGTCACAATCTGTATCACAATCAGAATCAGAAGTAGTGTCTAAGTCACAATCTGTATCACAATCAGAATCAGAAGCAGTATCTAAGTCACAATCTGTATCACAATCAGAATCAGCAAGTGCGTCTAAGTCAGCATCTGCATCAGAATCAGCAAGCGCATCTGAGTCAGCATCTGCATCAGAATCAGCAAGTGCATCTGAGTCAGCATCTGCGTCAGTATCTGCGTCAGAATCAGCAAGTGCATCTGAGTCAGTATCTGCGTCAGAATCAGCAAGTACATCAGCTTCAGTATCTGCATCAGAATCAGCAAGCGCATCTGAGTCAGCATCTGCATCAGAATCAGCAAGCGCATCTGAGTCAGCATCTGCGTCAGAATCAGCAAGCGCATCTGAGTCAGTTTCAACTTCAGAATCTATCTCAGTTTCAGCTTCAATCTCTGAATCAATTTCAATCGTTACTAATAACTCAGAATCAGAATCAACTTCATCATCTGAGTCAGCATCTGCATCAGAATCAGCTTCATTGAGTGATTCAGTGTCAGCATCTGCATCAGAATCAGCAAGTGCCTCTGAGTCAGCATCTGCGTCAGAATCAGCAAGCACATCAGCTTCAGTATCTGCGTCAGAATCAGCAAGCACATCAGCTTCAGTATCTGCATCAGAATCAGCAAGCGCATCTGAGTCAGTATCAGCATCAGAATCAGCAAGTGCCTCTGAGTCAGCATCAGCATCAGAATCAGCAAGCACATCAGCATCAGCATCAGAATCAGCAAGCACATCAGCTTCAGTATCTGCGTCAGAATCAGCAAGCTCTTCAGAATCAACTTCTGTATCTGAATCAGTATCAGCTTCTGAATCATACTCAGCATCTGCTAGCCTTTCAGAATCTACATCAACTTCAACTTCAGTTTCAGAATCACTTTCAAGCTCTGAATCAACTTCAGCTTCAATTTCTGAATCAATGTCTGAAAGTGAAACTCCTAAAGTTGGTGAAGTAATCATCACTTATATCCGTGAGAATGATGGTAAAGAAATCCAAAAACCACGTCAAGATACACCAAACTCACCATATGACACTCCATATAACACAACTGAGGAAGGTGAAAAACCTAACACAATCAAGACTCCAGATGGTAAGACATACAAGATCGTACCAAAAGGTGACTACCCAGTAGGTAAAGTTGATGGTGACGGACACCTTGAATCATCTGATCCAATTAAAGGTAAAGTTGATAAACCTAAATCAACAATCACTTACGTTTATAAAGAAGTGAAGGGTGACGTTTACGTTCACTATAAAGACACTGACGGTAACACAATCAAGACTTCAGTTGTTGATGAAAAAGATCAACCAGTTGATAAAGATTACGATACAGTAATTGACAACCGTCCAAAAGAAATCCAATACAATGGTAAGACATATGAATTGGTACCAGCAGGTAACTACAATGTAGGTAAAGTTGACGAACAAGGTCACCTTGAGTCATCAGACGCTACAACAGGTAAGGTTATCGAAGGACGTAAAGACGTTACTTACATCTACAAACTCAAAGAACAACCAGCACAACCTAAGGGTAATGTTTACGTTCACTATGTAGATACTGATGGTAATACAATCAAAGCCTCTGTAACAGATGAAAAAGATCAACCAGTAGGTAAAGACTACGATACAGTAGTAGACAACCGTCCAAAAGAAATCGAATTCCAAGGTAAGACATACGAATTGGTACCAGCAGGTAACTACAAAGTAGGTCAAGTCGACGAACAAGGTCACTGGACAGGTGATGACGCTACAACAGGTAAAGTTGTTGAAGGCGACAAGAACGTAACTTACGTCTACAAACTTAAAGAAGATCCAACGAAACCTAAAGAAGGTGACGTAATCATCACTTACGTAGACGAAAAAGGTAAAGAAATCAAGAAACCTCGTCAAGACACACCAAACTCACCATATGATACTCCATATAACACAACTGAGGAAGGTGAAAAACCTAACACAATCAAGACTCCAGACGGTAAGACATACAAGATCGTACCGAAAGGTGACTACCCAGTAGGTAAAGTTGATGGCGATGGACACCTTGAATCATCTGATCCAATTAAAGGTAAAGTTGATAAACCACGTTCAATCATCACTTACGTCTACAAAGAAGTGAAAGGTGACGTTTACGTTCACTATAAAGATACTGAAGGTAACACAATCAAGACTTCAGTTGTTGATGAAAAAGATCAACCAGTTGATAAAGATTACGATACAGTAATTGACAACCGTCCAAAAGAAATCCAATACAATGGTAAGACATATGAATTGGTACCAGCAGGTAACTACAATGTAGGTAAAGTTGACGAACAAGGTCACCTTGAGTCATCAGACGCTACAACAGGTAAGGTTATCGAAGGACGTAAAGACGTTACTTACATCTACAAACTCAAAGAACAACCAGCACAACCTAAGGGTAATGTTTACGTTCACTATGTAGATGAAAATGGTAACACTATCAAACAATCTGTAACAGATGAATTTGGTCAACCAGTAGGTAAAGATTACGATACAGTAATCGATAACCGTCCTAAGACAATTGTTACTGCTGATGGTAAAGTTTACGAATTGGTACCACAAGGTAACTACCCAGTAGGTTCTGTAGATGGTGATGGTCACTTGACTACCACTGACCCAGTAACTGGTAAAGTAATCGAAGGCGATAAGAATGTAACTTACGTTTACAAACTTGTCGATACAACTCCAGAAAAACCAGTAACACCAACTCCAGGTAAACCTGAACAACCAACTCCAGGTAAACCAGTTGATCCAGCTCCTAAAGCTCCAGCTAAAGCTACTCCAGTTAAACCTGCACAAGAAATGGCACAATTGCCAAACACTGGTGAAGAGTCTAACGTAGCAGCTACAGCAGCTCTTGGATTGCTTGCAACTGCATCTGGATTGGCTCTTGCGGCAAAACGCAAAAAAACTGAGGAATAATATTCCTACGACTTACCCCTAAAACTTATGAGTGATTAGTCCTAATAAAAACTAACTACTCTTAAGTAAGAATAAGCCGATTAGCTTCGTTCTAAAAAAGACACATTCCGATATGGGGTGTGTCTTTTTGTCGTTCTTGAAAATGAGAGAGCCTATCTTAATTGTTAGTTTAAGTCTCATTTAGCCTTAGAATTATAGAGGAGAGGATTAGTTTAGTAAGCTGAAATCTTAGATGTAGAAGAAGTAGATGTTGAATTTTAAGATAACTTTAGGTTTTATGTTGCAAAATGTAAGATGGGTGAAAATGCTATGAAACAAGTGTTTTCAGTATTTATACAGCATAAAGCGTTTGCAATTTTTTTTGAGGGAAATAATAGTTTATATTAGAACTTACAAGAATTTTATGATAAAATTTATCGGTGAGTTTTAATACATAAAACAAGAATGGAGTAGATATGTTTTTTAGAAGAAACGAAGGGGAATACCGCGAAACTGATCGCGTGACTCGTTTTAAATTGATCAAATCAGGTAAGCAATGGCTTCGTGCTGCGACATCCAACTTTGGACTCTTCAAGGTTGTTAAAGGTGGGGCAGATGCACCATCAGTTTCAGCGCAAAGTGTTGAAGAAAAAACACCGCTTCTCTCAGGGCAAGCTCTTCTTAAAGGGATTGCAGCGGCGGGAGCAGTGGCTGGAGGCGCAGTGGCAACTTATACAGCCCAAGCGGAAGAAACGACAACTCCAGCTTTGGAAAGCCAAGTAACTGCTAATCAAGATGTGGCAGTCAACTCTGAGTCAGTTGTATTGAGTGCGGCGCCAGCTTCGGAAGCTTCAGCAGTAGCATCAACAAGCCAAGAGTCTACCAGCTCTTCAGTAGATGCTCAAGCAAGCACGGAAGCATCAGTTTCAGTATCACAATCTGTCTCTCAATCTATTTCTGCTGAATTGTCACAGGCTATTTCAGAATCTGCATCACTCAGCAAGGAGTACTCAACTTCTGATAGCCAGTCAGAAACTGAAAGCACAAGTGGTTCAAACTCAGACTCAGCTTCTGATTCAGCAACTTCAACAAGCTCAGTTGCTTCAGAAACTGCAAGCCAAGAGGATGAAAAAACTGTCTTGGATCAAAACGTTTCAGAAGCGGAATTGCTCGTTAATATTGCTAAAAACTACCAAGCAAAATTAACAGACACAGCAGCCAAGGCTGAAATCCAAACGGCTATTACAACAGTTCAAGAAGAAGTCACTAAGTCAACAACGTTGATCGCGGCATCAGCAACAAACGCAGCTTACGCAGAACAGCGTGAGCGTCTTGGTAATGCCGTCGATAACATGATGACCAAGCTTACAAATGCTGGTTTCAATGGAAACTCTACAGTGAATGGCACTCCCGCTATCACTTCAAACCTTAACCTAGCGACTGGTGAGACTAAGGTTTATACAGGAACTGGAACAGATACAAACTATAATGTTCCAATTTACTATACATTGAAAGTAACAAATGACGGGACAAATCTGAATTTTGTCTACACTGTTTCCTATGTTAATCCTGCAACATCAACCCTTGGGAATATTTCAAGAATGTCTCCTGGATATTCTATCTATAATTCAGGGACATCAACACAAACGATGTTTACCCTTGGTACAGGACTTAGTGCTCCGACAAGCGTAACGTCTTATATTACAGATAAAAATGGTAACCAAGTTGCAAATCCTAAGGCTAATACAACACCAGTAACAAGTCAAGGAGACGGTTTTAGTTGGTCAAATGGTATCCAAATGAATGGTTATCAGGCTAAACAAAGCTATGGTCTGACAACAACTTGGACTGCTAAAATCACAGGTGATGATACATCCTTCACCTTCTCACCTTATGCAGGTAAGACTGATACGATTGCCGTTAACTTCTTTAATGGTAGTCAGGTTATCGAGTCTGAATCTGAAGCTGATACAACAAGTGCATCTCTAAGTACTTCTCAGAGCCTCGTAGAAAGTGCTTCAAAAGTAGAGTCAGAATCTGTATCAACAAGTAAGGTAGAATCTGCATCAGTTTCAGCATCTGAGTCAGTGGTTGTCTCATCTTCTCTTTCTCAATCAGAGGAAGCATCAGCATCTCTTTCAGAGAGTATTTCAGAAAGCCTTCTTGAAAGTGCCTCAACAAGTGCTTCAGTGAGCGCATCACAGTTGGAGTCAAATTCAGTCTCTGCTTCAGAGAGTGCCTCAACGTCAACATCTCAGTCTGAGTCGAACTCAACTTCAGCGTCAGTCAGTGCGTCAACTTCAGCATCACAATCAGTCTCGAATTATGAGTCAGCATCAACAAGTGAGTCAGTATCTGAATCACAGTCAGTATCTAATTCAGAGTCAGCATCAGAGAGTGCGTCAGTTTCTGAATCACAATCTGCTTCAAACTCAGAGTCAGCTTCAGAGAGCGCATCAGTTTCAGAATCACAGTCTGTCTCAAATTCTGAATCAGCATCAGAGAGTGCATCAGTTTCTGAATCACAATCAGTGTCTAATTCTGAATCAGCATCAGAGAGTGCATCAGTAAGCGAATCACAATCAGTGTCTAATTCCGAGTCAGCGTCAGAAAGTGCGTCAGTTTCTGAATCACAATCAGTGTCTAACTCAGAATCAGCGTCAGAAAGTGCTTCTGTCTTAGAATCACAATCCGCTTCAAACTCAGAGTCAGCGTCAGTAAGTGAATCCATTTCAGAATCACAATCAGTATCTAACTCAGAGTCAGCGTCAGAGAGTGCATCAGTAAGCGAATCACAATCAGTATCAAACTCAGAGTCAGCATCAGAAAGTGCGTCAGTTTCAGAATCACAGTCTGTCTCAAACTCAGAATCAGCATCAGAAAGTGCATCAGTTTCAGAATCACAGTCTGTCTCAAACTCAGAATCAGCTTCAGAGAGTGCATCAGTAAGCGAATCACAATCAGTGTCTAATTCAGAATCAGCTTCAGAGAGTGTATCAGTGTCTGAGTCACAATCTGCTTCAAACTCAGAGTCAGCATCAGTAAGTGCATCAGTAAGCGAATCACAATCAGTGTCTAATTCAGAATCAGCCTCAGAAAGTGCTTCTGTATCAGAATCACAATCAGTGTCAAACTCAGAATCCGCTTCAGAGAGTGCGTCAGTTTCAGAATCACAGTCTGTTTCAAACTCAGAATCCGCTTCAGAGAGTGCTTCAGTTTCAGAATCACAATCTGTCTCAAATTCTGAATCAGCGTCAGTAAGTGAATCAATCTCAGAATCACAGTCTGCTTCAAACTCAGAGTCAGCGTCAGTAAGTGCATCAGTTTCAGAATCACAGTCTGTATCTAATTCAGAATCAGCGTCAGAAAGTGCTTCTGTATCAGAATCACAATCAGTGTCTAACTCAGAATCCGCTTCAGAAAGTGCATCAGTCTCTGAATCACAGTCTGTTTCAAACTCAGAATCATCTTCAGAGAGTGCATCGGTGTCTGAATCACAGTCTGTCTCAAATTCTGAATCAGCCTCAGAAAGTGCATCAGTAAGCGAATCACAATCAGTATCTAATTCCGAATCAGCATCAGAGAGTGCATCAGTAAGCGAATCACAATCAGTGTCTAATTCTGAGTCAGCATCAGAGAGTGCGTCAGTTTCAGAATCACAGTCTGTCTCAAATTCTGAATCCGCTTCAGAAAGTGCTTCTGTATCAGAATCACAATCAGTGTCAAACTCAGAATCCGCTTCAGAGAGTGCTTCAGTTTCAGAATCACAATCTGTCTCAAATTCTGAATCCGCTTCAGAAAGTGCTTCTGTATCAGAATCACAATCAGTGTCTAACTCAGAGTCAGCGTCAGAGAGTGCTTCAGTTTCAGAATCACAGTCTGTCTCAAATTCTGAATCCGCTTCAGAAAGTGCTTCAGTTTCAGAATCACAGTCTGTTTCAAACTCAGAATCCGCTTCAGAGAGTGCATCAGTTTCTGAATCACAGTCTGTTTCAAACTCAGAGTCAGCGTCAGTAAGTGAATCAATCTCAGAATCACAATCAGTATCTAACTCAGAATCCGCTTCAGAGAGTGCTTCTGTATCAGAATCACAATCAGTGTCAAACTCAGAATCAGCATCAGAAAGTGCATCTGTATCAGAATCACAATCAGTGTCTAATTCCGAATCAGCATCAGAAAGTGCGTCAGTGTCTGAGTCACAGTCAGTGTCAAACTCAGAATCAGCATCAGAAAGTGCATCTGTATCAGAATCACAATCAGTGTCTAACTCAGAGTCAGCGTCAGTAAGTGAATCAGTTTCAGAATCACAATCTGTTTCAAACTCAGAGTCAGCATCAGAAAGTGCTTCTGTATCAGAATCACAATCAGTGTCTAACTCAGAATCAGCATCAGAGAGTGCATCAGTTTCAGAATCACAGTCTGTTTCAAACTCAGAGTCAGCATCAGTAAGTGCATCAGTAAGCGAATCACAGTCAGTCTCAAACTCAGAGTCAGCGTCAGTAAGTGCGTCAATTTCAGCTAGTGAGTCTGCATCATTGAGTGAATCTCGAAGTACAAGTGCGTCAGTTTCAGCTTCTGAATCAGAATCATTGAGTACATCAAGCTCATTGAGTGCTTCTGTATTTGAAAGCCAGTCTCAAGCCTTCAGTGCTTCAATTTCTGCAATCATTTCAACTGTAGAATCTATTTCGAACTCGGCTTCAAGCTTCATTTCAGCTAGTGAATCAATTTCAACATCTAACTCAGCATCATTGAGTGAATCGGCGTCATTGAGTGCATCTGTTTCAGGCTCACAATCAGTATCTAATTCTGAAAGTACATCTGTAAGTGCTTCAATCAGTGAATCACAATCAGTTTCAAATTCAGAGTCTGCATCAACAAGTGCCTCTGTCTCAGAATCACAGTCTGTTTCAAACTCAGTTTCTGCGTCAGTCTCAGCAAGCACATCTGCATCGGAATCAGCGAGTGCATCCGCTTCGGTATCTGCATCAGAGTCAGCTTCAGTCTCAGCGTCAGAATCAGCAAGCGCATCTGAGTCAGTATCTGTATCAGAATCAGTAAGTGCATCAGAGTCAGCATCTGCGTCAGCCTCAGCAAGTGCGTCCGCTTCAGCATCTGCATCAGAATCAGCAAGCACATCCGCTTCAGTATCTGCATCAGAATCAGCAAGCACATCAACTTCAGTCTCTGCATCAGAATCAGCAAGCGCATCTGAGTCAGTCTCTGCATCAGAATCAGCAAGCACATCGGCTTCAGTATCTGCGTCAGAATCAGCAAGCGCATCTGAGTCAGCCTCTGCGTCAGAATCAGCAAGCACATCGGCTTCAACATCTGCGTCAGAATCAGCAAGCACATCGGCTTCAGTATCTGCATCAGAATCAGCAAGCGCATCCGCTTCAGTATCTGCATCAGAATCAGCAAGCGCCTCTGAGTCAGCTTCAGCAAGTACATCCGCTTCAGTATCTGCCTCAGAGTCAGCAAGTGCGTCCGCTTCAGCATCTGCATCAGAATCAGCAAGTGCATCCGCTTCAGCAAGCACATCCGCTTCAGTCTCTGCGTCAGAATCAGCAAGCGCATCTGAGTCAGCATCAACATCTGCGTCAGAATCAGCAAGCACATCCGCTTCAGTCTCTGCGTCAGAATCAGCAAGTGCCTCTGAGTCAGCCTCTGCGTCAGAATCAGCAAGCACATCAGCTTCAGTCTCTGCATCAGAATCAGCAAGTGCCTCTGAGTCAGCATCTGCATCAGAATCAGCAAGCACATCAGCTTCAGTCTCTGCATCAGAATCAGCAAGTGCCTCTGAGTCAGCATCAGCAAGTGCCTCAGCTTCAATATCTGCGTCAGAATCATCAAGCGCATCTGAGTCAGCATCTGCATCAGAATCAGCAAGCACATCCGCTTCAGCATCTGCATCAGAATCAGCAAGCACATCCGCTTCAGTCTCAGCGTCAGAATCAGCAAGCGCATCCGCTTCAGTCTCTGCATCAGAATCATCAAGCACATCCGCTTCAGTCTCTGCATCAGAATCATCAAGCACATCAGCGTCAGAGTCAGCAAGTGCATCCGCTTCAGCATCTGAGTCGGCTTCAGCGAGCGCATCCGTTTCAGTCTCAGAGTCAGCATCTACATCGGCATTCTTAAGTGCCTCTGAAAGCACAAGCACTTCAACAAGTATTTCAACGTCATTGAGTACATCAGCAAGTCTTTCAGCCTCAGCATCAACAAGTGCTTCAGTGTCAGCCTCAATGAGTGCATCAGAATCAACTTCTGAAGTGAAGGATCCTAACCACAAACGTGGTAGCCAAGCGCTTCCTAAGACTGGTGAGGAAAACTCATCATTAGGTATGGCCTTGGGTGCTTTGGCAACTGCAACTGGTCTTGGATTTCTTGCCAAACGTAAGAAAGATGAAGAAGAAAGTGAAGACTTCTAAGCCTTAGTAAGTTTAATCATTATCTTCTAGCTAGACAATCAAATATCCCCTATCGATTAGAGTGATTTCCTAATTGGTAGGGGATTTTTTTAGTTTGATATTCTAAAAATACAAATAGTTTTAATAAGTCTTAGGGTTACCATTATTATCGTATTTTTAGGAAGATGAAAGAAAGGATTAATCGCTAGAAAGCAATCTTGAAATGAGATTTTTTGCTTAATTTTATGATAAAATTGAAAGGAGTGTTTTAATCAAAATATAAATGGAGTATATATGTTTTTTAGAAGGAATGAAGGTCAATATCGTGAAACCGATCGTGTGACACGGTTTAAATTGGTTAAGTCAGGGAAGCACTGGCTTCGTGCGGCGACGTCGAATTTTGGTCTTTTCAAGGTGCTTAGAGGGGGTGTGGATACACCGTCTGTTGCTGCCCAGCAGGTAGAGGTGGATGCACCTGCTTTTTCAGGTCAGACAGTGCTTAAGGGAGTGCTTGCAACTGGGGCCTTGCTTGGTGGCTCTGTTGCGACTCATGTGGCTCATGCGGATGAAATGACTGATCAGCCGATTTTGGAAAGTGAAGCAGGAGCTAAGACTGATCTCTTAGCTGCATCTGATTCCGTTGTTCTTGGAAACACGGAGTCTGTGTCCAGTGTTCAATATAGCCAAGTAAATAGTCAAGCGTCATCTGAAACTGTGTCAAGACAGACTTCGGAGGTTTCTTTGAGTGAGTCTTTATCACTCAGCCAATCGGTGTCTGCTTCTGAATTAGCTTCTAAATCGACATCCTTGTCATTGAGTGCCTCGCTTTCAGTTTCATTGTCAGCTTCATTAGCTTCTAAATCGGAATCAGTAAGTCAGACGGATTCTTCTGCTCACAGTCAGTCTGAGAGTACGCTTGGAAAAACTTCAGAGCATAGCACAAGTGCCTCTGTTCAGTCAGTTAGCAAGAGTGATAGTAGTAGTGACTCTAAAGTGGGGATGACTCTTGTCAGCTCGGAGTCAACCTTATTAAAGGCTTCCTTGACATCCGAAGTTCAAACGAATCGCCAATTGTCAGAAACGGCGACTGGTCTGCTAGCTGCCTCAGTTGTGGCAGATGCTGAGCGTTTAGAACAAGAAAAGCGTCTCAAAGATTTAGCCTTAGACATTTATACCTATAAAGCTCAAGCTGTTGATTTGCCAAATACGGATGCTGCTATTCTCAAGGGAGATAAAGCCCTGGATGCCATTCGTGTTAGTCTGGCTGATCGTGACAGTGATGTGACGCCTACGATTGCTCAGGCTCGTCAGGCGAGAAATAGTCTTGCCAATGCGGTTCTTCGTGCGACATCTGGTCAACGTGATCCTCGTAATGGTTCTCGAATTGATGCTAATAGTAACCTCCGTGCACCCCAGTATAATTTAGGGCTAGCTAATAATGCCTTGATTTCTGTTTATAACTCTGACTACATCAATCAGCCTTATAATGTTGTTGAAACTATTCCTACACGAAATAGTATTAAAAGCATTGGCTACGCTTCTGGTAGTGATCGTGTGAATGGCATCAACGTGCCTCAGACCTCTGCATTGAAAAATAGTGCAGTGGCCTTTAATATTGTGGGGACTGTTGGGCAGACAGAGGTCGTAACGCCTGGGAAAATTTATAATGTTTCTTTTGTAGTGACTAATACGGCTAAGCAGTCAGTGACACGTACGCTTCGTATTCAGGTTTTGCCACAAAATGATGGTATTCGTAATCCGATTACGGCGGTGACAACGAGTACCTTTGTTAATGACACAAGTAGTCTCGCTCAGGCTGAAAAAGATAAGGTTTGGGAAGCATTTAAGACTGCTAACCCAAATATTGCCACTTCAAAGGACTTTAAATCTTATTCGGTTTCATCATCTGGTGTGGTGACCATTACTTATAAAGATAACACCACAAATGATGTGACGGCTCCGGTGAAGCGACTTGCAGCACCAACTGTTGAAACGAGATTATTGGACAAGGCTTACACACAGACGCCTGTAACGGTGACGGGAGCTGAGCCAGGTTCCACAGTCGTTCTATACAATAATGACGACGAAGTGGGAACAGCAGTGGCAGATGCTTCGGGTCAAGCGATTGTGACGCCGACTGTTAAGTTACAAACGGGTGGTGTAACAGCCAAAGCTCGCATCATGTATGGTGATTATGCGGTGTATTCAGATGCCAGTAATTCGGTGGCTGTAACGGACGGAACGCGTCCTGAAGTGACGGCCAAGTTGACTGTCGATGGTGTGGAACCTAAGTCTACGCCTCTCGAAGGTGGTGGGAAAAACTATACCCTCTATGCTGGTGATGATGCTGTTTTGACTTTCACAGCTACAGATGACAGTGGCAAGCTTAAAGAAATGAAAGTTGTTGCAAGAGCCGATTTGAATGACAATGCCTTGAACGGCAATTTCTTTGGTAGTAGCCAGTACGGAACTGGTAATATTGCACCGATTACGGGAGATATCACAGCTACGACTGATAATCCTGCAACCATCACAACGACCATTCATTTGAAGGATGACCTTTATCATTCTTTCCGAAACACATGGCAACGTAATGTTGCTGCTATTGACAATGCGTCAAATATGAACCGTCCAAATGGTTTGGGTGAGATTCGTATTACTCAGGGTCGCTTGTCAGATCGTACACCGGGTGTGGCGCCGACAAGCACTATTCAGGTGACCAGCCTGACTGCCTTAACAGATGCAGATAAGAGTAAGATTATTGAGGCTGTATCTGCCTTGAATCCAGAGGTCACTAACCGTATTAAGTCTTATACGGTTAATAGTGATGGTACGGTAACGATTACTTATAAAGATAGTACGACCAATGTTGTGACGGTGAAATTGTCGGATAGTGATTACAGCCAGTCAGTGTCGCAAAGTGTCAGTCAGTCTAAGCAGGAATCGATTTCTCAAAGTCGAAGTGAGTCTGTTAAGCAATCTGCATCGACCAGCCTTTCATTGAGCACGGTAGCCTCAAAAAGTGTCTCGAGTTCTTTGAGTGAATCTTTGAAGACAAGCCAATCTCGAAGTCAATCCGCTTCAACGAGTGCATCTTTGAGTGCTGTGAAGTCAGCGAGTGTCTCAAGTTCCTTGAGTGAGTCCTTGAAGACAAGTCAATCTCGAAGTCAATCTGCATCAACAAGTGCGTCTTTTAGTACTGTGAAGTCAGCGAGCGTTTCAAACTCCTTGAGTGAGTCTTTGAAGACGAGCGTCTCACAAAGTCAATCTGCTTCAACAAGTGCGTCTTTGAGTGCTGAGAAATCGGCGAGCGTTTCAAGTTCATTAAGTGAGTCCTTGAAGACCAGCGTTTCACAAAGTGAATCCGCTTCAACAAATGCATCTTTGAGTACCGTGAAATCTGAGAGCATTTCAAGTTCCTTGAGCGAATCCTTGAAGACGAGCGTATCACAGAGTCAATCAGCATCAACAAGTGCATCTTTGAGTGCTGTGAAGTCAGCGAGTATCTCAAGTTCCTTGAGTGAGTCCTTGAAGACTAGCGTTTCACAAAGTCAATCTGCTTCAACAAGTGCGTCTTTAAGTACCGTGAAATCAGCGAGTGTTTCAAGTTCTTTGAGTGAATCTTTGAAGACCAGCCAATCTCGAAGTCAATCTGCTTCAACAAGTGCGTCTTTGAGTGCTGAGAAATCAGCGAGCGTTTCAAGCTCCTTGAGTGAGTCTTTGGAGACGAGTGCTTCACAAAGAGAATCCGCTTCAACAAGTGCGTCTTTGAGTACCGTGAAATCGGCGAGCGTTTCAAGCTCCTTGAGTGAGTCTTTGAAGACGAGCGTCTCACAAAGAGAATCCGCTTCAACAAGTGCGTCTTTGAGTGCTGAGAAATCGGCGAGCGTTTCAAGTTCCTTGAGTGAGTCCTTGAAGACTAGCATCTCACAAAGAGAATCCGCTTCAACAAGTGCATCTTTGAGTGCTGTGACATCAGCGAGTGTCTCAAGTTCCTTGAGTGAGTCTTTGAAGACGAGCGTCTCACAAAGTCAATCTGCTTCAACAAGTGCGTCTTTGAGTACTGTGAAGTCAGCGAGCGTTTCAAGCTCCTTGAGTGAGTCTTTGAAGACGAGCGTCTCACAAAGTGAATCCGCTTCAACAAGTGCATCTTTGAGTACTGTGAAATCTGAGAGCGTTTCAAGCTCCTTGAGTGAATCCTTGAAGACTAGCATCTCACAAAGAGAATCCGCTTCAACAAGTGCGTCTTTGAGTACCGTGAAATCTGAGAGTGTTTCGAGTTCATTAAGTGAGTCCGTTTCAACAAAGTTGTCTGTGTCTGAATCACAATCAGTCTCAAATTCTGAGTCAGCCTATGTAAGTGAATCAGTATCAGAATCACAGTCTGTCTCAAACTCCGAGTCAGCTTCAGAGAGTGAGTCAACGTCAACATCACAGTCTGTTTCAAACTCCGAGTCAGCCTCAGTAAGTGAATCAATTTCAGAATCACAATCAGTTTCAAATTCAGAGTCTGCATCAACAAGTGCGTCTGTCTCAGAATCGCAATCAGTCTCAAACTCCGAATCAGCCTCAGAAAGTGGATCAGTATCAGAATCACAGTCTGTATCAAATTCAGAATCAGCCTCAGAAAGTACGTCAGTGTCTGAGTCACAGTCTGTTTCAACCTCAGAGTCAGCGTCAGTAAGTGAGTCAATTTCAGCATCACAATCAGTTTCTAACTCTGAAAGTGCCTCAGTAAGCGCTTCAATCTCAGAATCACAGTCTGTCTCAAACTCAGAATCCGCTTCAGAAAGTGCATCTGTGTCTGAGTCGCAATCAGTTTCAACCTCAGAGTCAGCTTCAGAGAGTGAATCAACGTCGACATCACAGTCTGAATCGAACTCCGGTTCAGCATCTGTAAGTGAATCAATTTCAGAATCACAGTCTGTCTCAAACTCAGTTTCAGCCTCAGAGAGTGAATCAACGTCGACATCACAGTCTGAATCAACCTCAGAGTCAGCTTCAGAGAGTGCGTCAGTGTCTGAATCACAATCCGTTTCAACTTCAGAGTCTACTTCAGTAAGTGCGTCAATTTCAGAATCACAATCTGTCTCAAATTCCGAATCCGCTTCAGAGAGTGCATCAGTGTCAGAATCACAGTCTGAATCAAACTCAGAATCAGCTTCAGAAAGTGCGTCAACATCGGTATCACAGTCTGTCTCAAACTCAGAATCAGCGTCAGAGAGTGCGTCAGTATCAGACTCACAGTCTGTCTCAAACTCAGAGTCAGCGTCAGAAAGTGCGTCAATATCAGAATCACAGTCTGTCTCAAACTCAGAATCAGCGTCAGAAAGTGCTTCTGTATCAGAATCACAATCGGTTTCAAACTCAGAGTCAGCCTCAGAGAGCGCGTCGACGTCAGCTTCACAATCCGAATCAAATTCAGTCTCTGCTTCAGTAGGTGAATCAATTTCAGAATCACAATCAGTGTCTAATTCAGAGTCTGCATCAACAAGTACGTCTGTCTCAGAATCACAATCAGTATCTAACTCAGAATCAGCATCAGAGAGTACATCAGTAAGCGAATCACAATCAGTCTCTAATTCCGAATCAGCGTCAGTAAGTGAATCAGTTTCAGAATCACAGTCTGCTTCAAACTCAGAGTCAGAGTCAGTAAGTGAGTCAACTTCTGAGTCGCAGTCTGTATCTAATTCTGAATCCGCATCAGAAAGTGCATCAGTGTCTGAGTCACAGTCTGTTTCAAACTCAGAGTCGGCATCTGTAAGTGAGTCAATTTCAGAATCACAATCTGTATCAAATTCCGAATCAGCTTCATTAAGTGCGTCAATTTCTGAGTCGCAGTCTGTATCAAATTCCGAATCCGCTTCAGAAAGTGCATCAGTATCTGAGTCACAGTCTGTTTCAAACTCAGAGTCGGCATCTGTAAGTGAGTCAATTTCAGAATCACAATCAGTGTCTAATTCAGAGTCAGCGTCAGAGAGCGAATCAACGTCCACTTCACAGTCTGAATCGAACTTAGAGTCAGCGTCAGAGAGTGAATCAACTTCAGAGTCACAGTCTGCATCTAATTCCGAATCAGCTTCAGAAAGTTCGTCTATTTCTGAATCACAATCTGTATCAAATTCCGAATCAGCGTCAGAGAGTGCTTCTGTATCAGACTCACAGTCTGTATCAAACTCAGAATCAGCGTCAGAGAGTGCCTCAGTTTCAGAAACACAGTCAGTCTCTAATTCAGAGTCAGCCTCAGTAAGTGAATCAATTTCAGAATCACAGTCTGCTTCAACGTCAGAGTCAGCATCAGTCAGTGCCTCAGTTTCAGAATCACAGTCAGTCTCTAATTCAGAGTCAGCCTCAGTAAGTGCCTCAGTTTCAGAATCACAGTCTGTTTCAAACTCAGAATCAGCTTCAGAAAGTGCGTCAATTTCTGAGTCTCAGTCTGTCTCAAACTCAGAATCAGCGTCAGAAAGTGCCTCAGTTTCTGAGTCGCAGTCAGTGTCAACCTCAGAATCAGCGTCAGAGAGTGCGTCAGTTTCAGAATCACAGTCTGCTTCAACGTCAGAGTCAGCATCAGAAAGTGGATCAGTATCAGAATCACAGTCTGTTTCAAACTCAGAATCAGCTTCATTAAGTGCTTCAATTTCAGTTAGTGAGTCTGCATCATTGAGTGAATCACAGAGCACAAGTTCCTCAATCTCGACTTCAGAGTCAGAATCATTGAGTACGTCAAGCTCATTGAGTGCTTCTGCATTTGAAAGCCAGTCTCAAGCCTTTAGTGCTTCAATTTCTGCGATTATTTCAACTGTTGAATCTATTTCGAACTCAGCTTCAAGCTTCATTTCAGCTAGTGAGTCGCTTTCGACATCTAACTCAGCATCATTGAGTGAGTCGGCGTCATTGAGTACATCTCTTTCAGGATCACAATCAGTTTCTAATTCCGAGTCAGCCTCAGAGAGTGCATCGGTGTCTGAATCACAGTCTGTCTCAAACTCCGAGTCAGCGTCAGTAAGTGCTTCAATCTCAGAATCACAATCAGTCTCTAATTCCGAGTCTGCATCAACAAGTGCGTCTGTATCAGAATCCGTTAGCACATCAGTTTCTGAATCTGTGTCGGAATCAGCAAGCACATCCGCATCAGTCTCTGCCTCAGCCTCAGTGTCAGAATCAGTCAGCGCATCAGAGTCGGTGTCATTGAGCGCTTCAGTTTCAGTGTCACAATCAGTTTCTAATTCTGAAAGTGCATCAGTAAGTGCTTCAATCAGTGAATCACAATTAGTCTCTAATTCCGAGTCTGCATCAACAAGTGCATCTGCCTCAGAAACTGCTTCATCAAGCGTTTCAGTATCCGAGTCAGCTTCTACATCAGTATTCTTGAGTGCCTCTGAAAGCACAAGCACTTCAACAAGTATCTCAACTTCATTGAGTACATCAGCAAGTCTTTCAGTCTCAACAAGTGTATCTGAGTCATTGTCTGCGTCATCTTCAGCGAGCGCATCCGCATCAGTCTCTGCCTCAGTATCGACTTCAGTAAGTGTCTCAATTTCAGAGTCGCAATCAGTATCGAACTCAGAATCAGTTTCAGCGAGTGCATCAGTGTCTGAATCACAATCTGTTTCAAACTCAGTATCACTGAGTGAGTCACTCTCAGTAAGTTCTTTGATTTCTACAAGTGAGTCTGTATCGTTGAGCGAATCGCAAAGTGCAAGTGCATCTGCCTCAGAAACTGCTTCATCAAGCGTTTCAGTATCCGAGTCAGCCTCTACATCGGCATTCTTGAGTGCCTCTGAAAGCACAAGTGCTTTAACAAGTATTTCAACATCATTGAGTACCTTAGCAAGTCTTTCAGCCTCAACAAGTGTATCTGAGTCATTGTCTACATCAGCGTCAGCAAGTACATCTGCCTCAGTTTCAACTTCAGTAAGTGAGTCAGTCTCAGAATCACAGTCTGTTTCATTCTCAGAAAGTTCTTCAATTTCTACAAGTGAGTCTGTATCGTTGAGCGAATCGCAGAGTGCAAGTGCATCTGCCTCAGAATCCGCTTCATCAAGCGTTTCAGTCTCAACAAGTGTATCTGAGTCACTGTCAGCGTTAGAGTCAGAATCAGTCAGCGTATCCGAGTCAGCCTCATTGAGCGCTTCAGTTTCAAATTCTGAAAGTGCATCAGTAAGTGCTTCAATCAGTGAGTCACAATCAGTATCGAACTCAGTGTCAGTTTCAGCGAGTGCGTCTATGTCTGAATCACAATCAGCCTCAGTAAGTTCTTTGATTTCTACAAGTGAGTCTGTATCGTTGAGCGAATCGCAAAGTGCAAGTGCATCATTGTCTGCCTCAGAATCTGCTTCATCAAGCGTTTCAGTATCAGAGTCAGTCTCTACATCGGCATTCTTGAGTGCCTCTGAAAGCACAAGTATTTCAACAAGTATTTCAACAAGTATTTCAACAAGTGTTTCAGAATCAACTTCTGAAGTGAAGGATCCTATGCACAAACATGGTAGCCAAGCGCTTCCTAAGACTGGTGAGGAAGACTCATCATTAGGTATGGCCTTGGGTGCCTTGGCAACTGCAACTGGTCTTGGATTTCTTGCCAAACGTAAGAAAAATGAAGAATAGGACGAAGATTATTCGTATTTCAGGATTGTAGAAGTCTTTACAATGCTCAGATAAGCACAATAAAAAACACCTTCATGTTAGATAACAATTCTAGCTAGGAGGTGTTTTTTTGATTTGGAGATGTTGTGAAAGTTTCAAAATGGAACTGACCTTTTGAAATACTAATGACTACATAAAAATAAGAGACCACTTGAACATGGTCTCTTATTTGTTGTCTTGCTCATTATCTTGTTTATACATGACTGTTCCCACTGTTACGAGAATAGTTAACAGAATCGGTACAACTCGAAAAACTCCCCAGTCAGGGTCTGTACTGACCCCAAAAAGTTAGACAATTAATTTATCCAAAGGATTTAGTTCTGTATTGCACAGGGCTAAATCCTTTT
>ENA-OQIH01000820-OQIH01000820.1-human-gut-metagenome-genome-assembly--contig:-NODE-820-length-18155-cov-5.288859_pt1 | contig 18155 bp, 13 predicted proteins | sample MGYA00242575_ERZ504740 | MGnify/ENA primary metagenome ERZ504740 (study PRJEB26092, sample SAMD00036192) | human gut metagenome | host: Homo sapiens | study: EMG produced TPA metagenomics assembly of...
ACCACTTTATTTAAAGCATATTTGTCAGCTGGACGAATTATTTCTGTCCCTCAGCACCCGATTTTTAGACTATAGAGGACTCCCACTTTCCAGATCTGATTCAAGAAATTCAAATTCAATGTAGCCAAACGATTATGCTTATCATACTTAATAATGTAATCATCCATATTCACAAGTGGACCTCTTGTCACATGAATCTTATTATTGAGTAAGACACCATAAGACATACGAAGAATCTTCTTGTCATCCATCAACATCGTAAGAATACGAATCTCTTCATCTGTTAATGCAGAAATATCCTCTTTATATTTTAATTCATGAATAAAAACACTCTCCAAAGGAAACTTTCTAAAAATACGATCCACTTCTACCTGTGACAATTTACTCACCACAAATACATAGCCACCGAATAAAGTTCGCAATTGAATCTGTTTAGAAACCCTATGATAAAACTCCATCTTAGGACTAAACGCAAAAATACCCTCGTTTTCATTCAAGTATTTACAAACTTCCTCTTCCTTAGAACGTATGGTCAATAATACATACCAATGTTCATCCAAATTCATACGTAAAACCCTTTCATTTCCTATACTAAAAGTATAAGGTGGTTATTTATTTGTGTCAAATCTATTAAAACGGTAAATCAATCTCTGGTTCTTCCTCTTCTTCAAAAGTCGGTAAATTCTTTAAATCCAAATCATCCAATCGATTAAAGTCAAAAAATGGTTCTTCCATGAATGGATCCCAATTCATACAATAGCTATATACATAATTTACTTGTGCATCCGTTAAACCACTTAGTAATTCATCAAACTCTTCTTCCTCACGCAATTCATACAACCACTGTAAATCATACGCACTATGACCAGATTCCACCCACATTTCAACTCGCTCTTTCTCTTTCTTTGTGAGCTTATGCTTTTTTTTAAACTTCTTCAATTCATCCATACGGATTCTATATTTACTCTTCTTTTTCATACACAAAAAAATAAGGGTATACACTAAGTATACCCTAATATCTACTATAAACTTTTCAATTCCTCTGTAATCGCATTGATTGCTTCATCAACCTTAGAAGCATCCTTACCACCGGCTTGAGCCATATCTGGCTTTCCACCACCATTACCAGAACAGATTTGAGCCGCTTTCTTAACCAATTGACCCGCATGTACACCAGCCTTAACAGCCTCTTTACCTGCACCAGATACAAAGACAACCTTTTCTCCATTTGTGTTCACGAAGAATACAACCATCTTATCATCATTAGCCTTTAAGTTAGAAACAATATCCTTCAATGCACCTGCATCCATTCCAGAAACAGATTTAATCAATACATTGACTTTACCAAAGTCTTTAGCTTCTGTAGCCCATTCTTTTGATTTCAATGTAAAGATTTGATTTTTCAAGTTATCGATTTCCTTTTGCATATCGTGCATAGTCTTATAAGCAGCCTCAACCTTTGTATCAATATTCTTAATACCCTTTTGTTTAGCACTTACCGCAATATTTTCTAACATTGCATGTTCAGATGCAAAATCTTCATAAGCCGCAAACTTAGTCTTAGCCGTAATACGACGAGAATCTGAACCAATACTTTCCTCACTAATGATCTTACATAGACCAATCTGAGCCGTATTTTCTACGTGACATCCAGCACAGAATTCCTTAGATACATCACCCATTGTTACAACACGAACTGTATCTCCATACTTCTCATCAAATAATGCAGTGGCACCAGACTTCTTAGCCTCTTCAATAGGCATTACTTCTTTCGTTACTGGATACGCCGCACTAATATATTCATTCACAATACGCTCAACTTCAGCCAATTGTTCAGCCGTAACCTTTTCATAGTGATTAAAGTCAAAACGCAAATATTCAGGACAATTATAAGAACCAGCCTGGTGAATATGATCACCCAATACCTTCACTAAAGCCGACTGCAACAAGTGTGTACAAGAATGGTTCGCTGTAGTTGCCAAACGATCTTTGACATTGACTTCACCATGTAAAGACATACCCTTTTCTAATACACCACTATTGATTTTAACTGTGTGAATATGCTGTTTATTACGAGTCTTTTGAACATCTAATACCTCAACTTCTACACCATCAGCCGTAAACATTCCCTTATCGGCAACCTGTCCACCACTTTCGGCATAGAAACAAGTTTCATCTAAAATGATCATACCTTCATCTTCTAATGAATCAACCATCTTACCCTCAGCATTAAATAACGCAATGATCTTACCATCACAAGATAAGTGATCATAACCAATAAATTCACTTGGCTCATTGAAGTTCATCAATTCTTCATTTTGAGATGCGAATGAATCCTTTACATTACGCGCATTACGAGCACGCTCTTTTTGTTTGTTCATTTCTGCATCAAACTCATCACGACTTACACTGATTCCACTTTCCTCGGCAATTTCTTGTGTTAATTCAAATGGGAATCCATACGTATCATACAATTTGAAGACAACTTCACCACTAAGCTTTCCATCCTTAGCCTTGCTGATTTCTTCGTCTAGTAATGCCTGACCAACCTTTAAAGTCTTCTTGAAAGTTTCTTCTTCCACCTTAATCAACTTCTGGTTGAACGCAACATGCTCTTGTAAGTATGGATAGAAATCCTGCATTAAATCCGCAACAACAGGAACTAATTTATATAAGAATGGTTCATCCAAACCTAATTTTAAACCATAACGAACTGCACGACGAAGAACACGACGAAGTACATATCCACGACCACTATTTGAGAAGTTAGCACCATCACTCAACGCAAAAGTCACTGTACGAACGTGGTCCGCGATAACACGGTAAGCCATCTTATATTCACCTTCATAAGGATGTTTCGCCATAGCTTCTGTTGCACGAATAATAGGCAAGAATAAATCGGTATCGAAGTTTGTTTCTCCATCCTGAACTAAGGCAACCAAACGCTCAAGACCCATACCTGTATCAATGTTCTTCTGAGGAAGTTCCTTATAGTCTTTACGATCAATACTTGGATCACAATCATATTGAGAGAATACGACATTCCATACTTCTACATAACGATCATTTTCCATTTCATCAAAGAATAATTTTTCTCCCAATCCCTCAGGATCATATTTTTCTCCACGATCAAAGAAAATTTCACTGTCAGGTCCACCAGGTCCCTTACCAATTTCCCAGAAGTTATCATCTGTCTTTAAAATATGACTAGGGTCTACACCACAAATTGTAGTCCATACTTCATAAGCACGCGCATCATCTGTATATACAGACACATACAATCTGTCCTTATCAATACCCATCCATTCTTCGCTTGTTAAAAATTCCCATGCGAATTGAATGGCTTCATCCTTGAAATAATCTCCAATTGAGAAGTTTCCTAACATTTCAAAGAATGTGTGGTGACGAGCCGTACGACCCACATTTTCAATATCATTTGTACGAATTGATTTCTGCGCATTCGCAATACGATTTGAAGCCGGTTTTTCACTACCATCAAAATATTTTTTCAAAGCCGCAACACCCGCATTGATCCATAATAATGTTGGGTCATTGTGCGGAATCAAACTTGCGCCCGGCTCAATCATATGCCCTTTAGATTTAAAATAATCCAAGAACATCTGACGAATCTGATTACCAGTTAATTGTTTCATCTTTTCTTTCCTCCAATAAAAAAACGCTCCTATTTCTAGGAACGTATAATTACGCGGTACCATCCTAGTTCATTTTTCAAAAATCGAAAAATGCCCTCAATTCACTCGTTAACGCCGACTACGTTTCAACTCCAAAGTAGCTTCAAACTAAAAGACTCGAAGAGCTTTCACCAAACGCCCTCTCTCTATTCACAAGAACTTTTAATTCTACTTATCTTCTTCACTGTCGAATCGATAAAATTTTAACACTCTTTCCATATTTCTGCAAGACGAATCACACCATCTAACATCAATTCTTTACTCATACTCGCAAAAGACAATCCAATACGCCCATTTAAAATACTAATTGCGACACCATTCGATTCACACAAATCTCGAAAGTGAGATACATCCACATCCAAATTTAACCAATACGCCATATACGTTTCATCCAAAATATACGAACAACCCATATACATATCAATCAATTTCTTTAAATACAAATGCTTCTCCTTATACTCACGAACAAGCTTTCTTAAATGCTTCTGCAAATACCCATCCACAATATACTGCGTAAAAGCCACCTGCTCAATTTTACTCGCCGTTGGACCAAAATAAGAAGCACTATACTTACGCATATACTCCTCATTTAAAATCATATACCCAATACGAAGACTCGGTAATAATAGTCTTGAAAACGAAGAAAAATAAATCACATTCTTACTTTTCGAACACAACGAAGTCTTGATTTTAGAAGCATACACAAGCTCCCCATTATAATCATCCTCAAGAATCAAAACATTCTCTAAAGAAACTAATTCCTCACGAACCCTTTCACTCATAGACTGCCTATCCGACGTAAAACAAGTCGTATTCACATAGACAACATCCACATTCAATCTTTGAATATCCTTCACAAAAGAATTTGGATTTAAATATTCAACATGAAAACCATACGACAAAAACACCTGCTTAGCCTGATCATCCACTAAAGTACTTAAACCAATCACCTTTGACTTATCCAACATTCCACAAAATATATACAACAAAGACTGATAGTTGGAACCAATCACCATCTGCTCTGGAAAACACAAAATATTCCGATTCTGATACACATACTTACATAGAGCCTGCCTTAATCCATACTCACCCTGTGCTAGACCATAACTTGACATCAAACGCTTATCATTCAAAACACCCTTCATATATCGTTTCCAAATCGTCGTTTCAAACGAATCAAAAGAAACCGACTGAATCCGAAAATCATAATCATACGATTTTTCTTTATGACTCGAAGAATAATCCAAAATTTCCTGATGCAGTAAGATACGCTCCGGATTCATACTCACCACATACCCCACTTTTTCTTGACTTGAAATAAATCCATCCAACACCAATTTATTATACGCATTTTCCACCGTAGTCTTAGACACATTCATCTTCTTTACACATTCACGAATCGAATCCACACGATCTCCATACTTTAAGATTCCAGAAAGAATCGACTCCTTATACAAATCATAAATTACCTGATATTTCTTCATAAAACTGTCCCCTAATTATTTTTTATAATTGTATATTTTTTTATATACAGAAACAAGTATAATAGTCACTAAGTTACAGAAAGAAGGAAAGATTATGAAAAACAAACAAACATACGAAATCGTACTAACAGGACTAGGTATGGCACTCGTATTTGTCGCAACCATGTTCATCAAAGTACCAAACGCATTAGACGGATACTTCAATCTAGGAGACGGATTCATCCTATTATTCGCAAGCTTTTTAAATCCATTTGAAAGCTTCTTAATTGGCGGCTTAGGAAGCGCACTAGCCGATGTAGCCGGAGGATACGGACACTACTTCTTCTTTACTCTAATCATCAAAGGACTAGAAGGAATCGTAGTATCCCTACTTATGAAAAACTACTCTAAACCGAAACAAATCTCAAGCTACGTATTAGGATCTGTCATTATGGTATTTGGATACTTCATTGCCAAATACATATTAAAAGGAAGCTGGATCGTAGCCGCAAGTGAAATCCCAGCCAACGTAGTCCAAGGAGTTGCAGGAATTGTGATTGCACTTATTGCCTATCCAATGGTAAAGAAAATCGTACAAGATAAATTAAATTAAAAGAGAAATCAAAATCGATTTCTCTTTTTTATTTACATCGAACTGTCACTCTATTTTTCGCATCCAAAGTACACGTAAATAAAGTCAAAGGATAATCCGAAGAAGTCATATCCTCAACACTATCTGGCGTTAAAGTTTCAATTAAAACAACACGATATTCAAACTTATTTCCAAGTGCATCCGTAAATACGACCTTACTACCCGGATCTAAACTATGAATTCTTCCAAAATGAAACCAAGAATTATGTGCCGCAATCACCATATTCCCCTTATATACACTGCCCGAATATCGACAAGGCGCTAGTTTCATCAAATCATACGTAAACTCACTCGTAACCGGAAGCTTAATGTCCAAAGAAGGAATCTCAATCGTTCCAATACAAGATAAACCATCCAGTTCTACTTCAGGCATATCCATATCTGGATCAATCAATATGTCTGGATCCAAATCATTCTTTGAATTATAGGCAGCCAATATATCTTCTTCACTCTTTCTAGCCCGAAACGTATCATACACATTAAACAAAGTGAGTCCCAAGGCAAGTACAATACAGATACAGCCAATATGCTTTAGAACTTGCTTACGCATATACATCCAAGTCCCACAAACAATAATACGGGTACAGGCCACCACAATTGACCCGTCAAAGGAAGATTTGATTCTGATTTCTTAGAATCCACAACCTTATTCAAACTATTCTTTAACACAATATGATTCCCTTCTCGATAAGAACTTACACTATATCCAGAAGGAACACTTGTCTCAACACAACTCCATCTCATATCACCTGACAAATCATTCCAAGCATATGTCCAATGATTTTCTTCACTTAATACCTGATGATCTACGACTTTGCCATCCCCAAGTAAATCGACACCAATAAAACTTGGACGATTCTTCTTGTCATCATCCTTCCATACTTTTTGAACACGCAAAGAAGTCGTTTCAACTCTAGGCTCATACTTTAATTCAACATCACAATCTTTATCCACATAAACAACAGAAACCGACATTGTATAATCCGCATTATCTAAAGCCTTCACTAAATAAACACCTTTAGTTAAATGAGAAAATAAAGCCTTACCATCAGAATCTGACTTAACTTCATCATCCCATTCAATATTGTCACGATCAATATAATCGCCAAGAATATTCCAATCCTGTGAAACCGAATAGGATTTAAAAGCACCCACCAAATTATAATCCGCATCCGCCACACGATATAAGCGAACATCTATATCTGAAGCAGGACAAGTCACTGTTAAACTCGAATAATCACTTGCGAAAACAGGAGTACATACAAGAACAAAAAGAAATATACACAATACACTACGAATTATTTTTTTCATGTCCTCTTAACCTCCATATCTTCGAAACAATAATACCAACCAACAATAATACAACACCAACACAAGAAGCCACCACTAAAGTATCCACTCTAGCTGCATCTGAAGTAATATTCGACTCATCATACAAACTATCCACCACACGATGACCACGAACCATCAAACGCTGCGTATTAATACCATACGGCGTACACGTAAGTAACGTACAAAGATCCTTACCTTCTTCAATCTCTAAAGGACCATAATCTTCAGGCTCTACAACCGAAATCTTATCCACCTCATACGCCAAAACCTTGCCATACACATGCAGATAAAATAAATCCCCCTTTTCAAGACGATCAATATCCGTAAACAAACGAGCACTCGGAAGCCCTCTATGACCAGAAATAACACAATGCGTACTACTACCACCAACTGGAAGTGAAGACCCTTCTAAATGACCAACACCCACCTGTAAAACAGAATCATCCACACTATGATAAATAGCTAGCTTACAACGAATCTCAGGTATTGTGATATATCCCATCATACCCGTACCATCCGCATTTAATAGACTTTTATATAAGCTAAGATCTGAATCACTCGGAGTAAAACGACCACTATTAGAAACCAACCCAGTATTATAGGAAATAGCCGAATCTATCGCAGCCTGCCTATCCTGATCATCCATCTTAGCTAAAGTATCCGTATAATTTGCCACAACAGCCATTTGATGTTTAGAATTCCAATAATTACTCACTGTTGGATATAACAATAAGGAAAGACCCGTAATAAAAACAAGTATCGCGATTATAGTTGAAATATGTTTTCTCATTTTACAACCCTCTCCCTATCATTAATCAAAAATATATTATTTACCCTTAACTCTTCTTTTAGTAACTAATACAACACCAGAACCCAATACAAGTACAGCACCTACTAGATAGATCATTGTAGTACCAGCACCACCTGTAGATGGTAATACTGTTCCTGAGTTGTTTTTTACTCTTACATCACCAGTATTTGCAGCATCATTTAATTTAATAGTACCATCCTCTAAAATTTCAATTTTTTGAATAGTTTTCAACAAGTTATATCCTTTCGGAGCTTCCGTTTCTTTTAGATAATATGTTCCAGCTTTTAAACCTTCAATATCAATGCGACCTGTACTTAATGATGTTAAAGTTATATTTCCGTGTGTATCATAACGATATTTACCTTCGGAATTTTTAGTAAATTTAATCTCTGTACCTTCTTCGCACTCTGGATCTGTTGACAAAATGAATTTTGCGCCTTCAAGAGCTATATTGTCTCCAGTATATTTAAATACAGGAATTCCAAATGTTTTTGTTGTTGTTTCAGATTCATTAGTTTTTGTATTTTTATCACCATACGTTAAATGAGTTATATTTTTCATTGGTTGATTAATTACAGCATCATCTTTTACAGTGGCTCCGTACTGAACAGTAATTTTCTTTAATTTACCTGTATCAATAGCTTCTCTATTCTTTGCATAATACGCATCTGTAAATGAAATCTCAAATGTGCAACCATCTGTTAATTCACTTGTTTTAACAACAAAATCTGTTGTACGAACTAAATTGTCTAAATTATCATGAACTTGAAGTATATCACCATATTGTAAATGAGAATCCATTGTATCATGTAAGACATAATTCTTTGCACCTGGTTTTACATTAATAGTTGTTTGGAAAACTACATCTTCTCCAATATTTGCAGAATTCTTGTCTACTAATTTTTCACCTTGATCAATTTTCTTTTCTACAGTTGGCTTTTCGTTTTTATCTTTAATTGTTGCTTCAGGATGTGTAGTATCTAAACTGCAAAGTGCACCCATACTTGATCCAACTAAATAATATCCTAATTCTAATCCTTCCACTGTGGCAAAAGTATCATTTACTCCAGTTGTTACTGTCTTAGTTGCAGGAATACTTTTTTCTTTAGCATAAGCTAATGCTTTTTTTGCGAATTCACGTATATCTGCATCAGTATTTTTAGTTGCACTAAAAGTTACATATCCATGAGAATTAGTTGTTAAGTAACCCTCTGTTACAGCTGAATCAATAAATCCATCCCACTTATCGCCTGTTTTTGTATAAGAATAAAGCTTACTAGTTTCATCATGGCTTTCAAGTTTCAAAATTCTATAAACATTATACTCTTCATTAGGATTTGCAGGATTAATTGTAATTTTTCCTGTTCCTTCAGCTTTTACGTTACAGCTCATTGATACTACCATCATGAACGCAAACACAATGGCAGCAATCTTCTTAATTAGTTTCATTTCTTTCTCCTATTCTTTGATTTGTAATTTAAAGGATTCTTTTTATTTATATTTGTCAGAACTATCAAGCTTGCTAAAACCAACACTGCACCTGATATTCTGTAAATCAGAGTTCCATAACTACCAGTAGAAGGTAGTTGTTTAACACGGCTTTGATTTGTCACGGTTACCGTCGCACCGTTTTGTACTGCATTATTCGTACTATAAGATGTAATGTATTCCAATCTATTAATGACATGAACACCAGAATCTTTAATTGGATTGTTTTGATCATCTAATTCATAAACGTAATAAGTTTCATTTAGATTCAAATCTTCAAACTTTTCTGAATTTGCATTTAAATCCCCAGTTTTATAAGTGATTTCGATTGTTTGAATCGGTTTATTCACTGCATCTTTATCTTTATAAAGACCGAACTTGTATGTACCACTTACAGGATTAGAATCATGACCCGCCACATTTAAGAATTTTTTCTCAACAGTAATCTCCCCTTTATGGTTGGTCACTGTTAATTCATATGTTGATTGATATTGTATTTTCACATTTGAATACCATTCTTTATGATCTTTATAAGTGTTGTATTTTTCAGTACCATCATCTTTTACAACCATGATGTAACATGAATACTTTTCATCAACATATCCTTTAGGAGCCTCTTCTTCAGTCACTTTATAGATTGTGTTGTATTGCATTAATTTAGTTCCGGTTCCTAATTCAAGATTTCCATTCTTATCCGTTTTCCCTTGCCAACTTGTATTAGTCTCTTGAATATTCCCCTTGTTCATTTCGCATTCAACCATCTTAAATGTTGCATCTTCCAATAACTTGTTCAAATGTTTCTTATCTTTTTTAGTTATTTTAAGCACTGGATTTTGAGCACCAGAAACAGTTCCACCAGCCTCATATGAATAAGTCTTTTCTTCTACTTTTTGACCACTAGAAGAGTAGTTCTTCCAATAAGCTTCATTTGAAAAACCAATTGTTTGACCTGGAGCAGCATTTACAGTGGCTGTATAAGTTATTGTAATTGGTATATTATTAGGTAATTCAATCTCTAATGTATTATCTTCTCCTAGTGAAGCGTTGATATCCACAACTTCTTCTGTTCCTGTTTTAACTGCTTTTATAGAAGAAGTATCTAAAATTAACGTATCACTCAATTTATCAATCAATTTCAACTTAGATCCCTCATTATTAGGAAGTTGTTGTCCTAGTTGATTTGTATTAATTGTAAAATTAACTTTATTTGTATTTTTGTTGTTTTCTGTTACAGGAATATAACTCTTATCTAAATTGCTAATTTCCATTTTTACTGGAGAACTTGCTGAAGTTATATCATTTCCATCTCGTGTCTGTAACACAACAGTATTCATAAATTCTTTTTCTTTGTTACCGAGTAATACGTTCGAATCTGTTACTTTGCATACAACTTGAACATCTACTGAATATAGATCATTTACTTTACCTGAATAGAAATCACCTAATTCAATTAAAGCTTGATTTCCTTTTACGTAATAAATCGTTTTCCTAGACTCATTATCATCATCATTTGCTGTCGTACTTTTTTCCGTCCATCCATTTAGATTGCCTATCGCCTTTGATACTATTGGGCCTCTTTTCTTCTGTTCTGCACCAATCCATTTTATTCGCATATATGCCAATTGCATACCATCTGGAATATTCTCTAATACACGATAGCTTCCAGATAAATCTCCGTCAAGATTCAATTTAAATACCCATGATGCATAAATACCAGAACCAGTATCATTTAAACCATCTTTATAAATACGTGATTCAGATCCTGCAGGTATATTTACATCTTTATCTGCAACTATAGTTTTAATTTCAGAAGATTCCTTGTTATATTGGAAAGTTTGACCAAGCTCTTTTAAAATATCACCACCACAATATAACGTTTTAGTTGCGGTTGACCTATCCATAAAATTAATACCATCATCTTTAGTAGATACTTTATTAGAAAAATTAAAAGCATCTCTATAATTTGTTGGACGTACACTAGGTTCAGATTTAACAATCATAAATACTTTTTCATTCTCATTTAATGAAATCTTATTTTTTACAGGAATTTCTAATGAATCATAATTTCCATTAGTACCTGTAAACTTTAATTCACCAAATGAACCACTCACATCAGTAAAATTTTCACTATTCTTTAAATCGTTTATAGTTTTAAAATTATCTATTGACGTACCTTTATAAATTCCAACCAATGAATCATCATGTAGATATGAAAGTTTGTCCTCTTCTTTATCTGAATTTTTAACAACACTATCCTTAAAAACTGTATCCTCTTTAATTGATGTTCCACTAACCTCTATTACCCAATACAACGCACCATTTTTCCATGTTTGTGCATTTGGTTCCGGTTCTTGATAATACCACGACGATTTACGTACATTCATGTTGTAACTACCAGAAAACTCAACTGTTTTAGATGATTTTATATTTGAAATATCAATAGAAACATCGCCTTTTTTCACTTCACCAATTAACTCAAATGTATTCGTTACTTGGGTTTTACTATAATTCTCCAAATTTACAGGCTTAGCATAATATGTAAAAACATACTTATAGTCTTTTTTATCCCAGCCAATCTGTTTTGGAGATAAGGCAAACGTATTTAATCTATCAATTTTTACCCATTTAGTTCCTGCTAAACTATATTTATTTGAATCTTTATTATATTCAAACGCTTCTACTTTTGCATATCCAACATACTCCATGTTCTTTGGACTTAATGTGTCTGTCATTTTTACTTCAGTTGCATCCCATACACCTTTAGTGTCATTCACTGTTACAACATAGGGATAACTACCTGCAGGCACTGTAAATTTATCTGTTGTATCTGATTTGAAAGATGAATCATACACATCACCAGACATTTTTATTTCTTGACTTGCTGCAATTGGTTCTTCAACCTTTTTTTCATCCCATTTGTATTCACCAACGTTTAAATCCCTCGCGACTCTATCCAAAAAATCCCAACCACGATATTCATGTTTTGCATTTGAAGCATTTACAAGATAACGATTTGAAATTTGAACACTATTCGACTTCATTTTTGCTAAAGCTTCAGGTTGTACAGTAACACTATAAGTCACATAATAAGAATCGCCTGGATCAACTGTTATAGGACTTTTATTAGATCCGGTTATCTTAAATCGAGTCGGGTTCCCATCAATTTCATCATTCCATTCAGTCTTATAATTTGTATCTCCCTTTGCCCAAGCTAACTTATATTCAGTTTTTTCTAATTCTTTTTCTGTTTCATTTGGCTTTTGTACAGATACTTTAAAAGAATCCTTGTTATAACTTACATAGCCTCTGATTTTTTCATCAACGTAATGGTCTTCTGAATAATCTAGATAATCCATTATTTCAAAATCTTTTAATGGATAATTACTATTTGAGTTTAATGTAAAATCCAATTTATAGTTTATTGTATATGATCCATCCTCATTCCTGATGGTAGAGCCCTCTTGCTTTTTATTCATCCCATAAGAAACTATAGGATTAAACGGTGCATTTGACGAATGTCTAGGATACGTTTTTGAGTAGACATTGGCATTGTTGCTAATGGCACCTTTTTTATTTAAAGGTTCATTTTCCTTTAATTTGACAAAATAAGTTAAAGTACGCTTCTCATTAGGCGACATATCCCCAATAGCCCATACTAAACTTCCTGTTTCATTATCTTTTTTAGTATTCTCTTCTGGTATAGGTGTTGCATCGCTAGACGTAGTTCCTAAATAAACACTTCCATGTTGTTTTCCATTTTCTATTGTTTCATAAGGTTCTTGGTTATATGGATTTCCAACTAAATCTTTTTTACTAGTTGTAACTCCAACATAAGTTACTAGATCCTGATTTCTAGTAAATGTATCAACCACTTTTACATCGGGACATCCAACATTTCCTGTAGTAACCTTAATTGCATAAGATAAATAATCTCCACCATTTACTGATATAACCTTAGAATTATTCAATAATGTCTTTTCTATTTTTAAATCTCCATATTGTGCAAATACATCTGGTCCAAAATTTAAATTATATGTTTTATCTCCAGTTGTTACTGTCACTTGACCATCTGGATACAATTTAGATAGATTCACATCTCCTTCTACATAGAAATCACCGGTTAAAGATGAATTTTCTTTTTTTTGTAATTGCTTTAGATATTCATTTTTAAACTTAAGTGAAACCACTCTATTTTGAACTGCTAATTTTCCCACTTCTTTAGAATCCTGAGTGATTATACCAACAGTCTGTGCATTACTAAGAAGATCAGGAATAGTATAAGTAATGCATTGACTATACTCATCAGTATTAATCAATTGATCGATATTGATATTGAAATAATCAACATTCAATTTAATTTTTGCATTTCCTGGAATGATTTGATTTCCATTTGGATCAATATTAACCCAATTACCATTTGAATCCTTATAAGATAAGGTTATGCTTTTAATATTTGATGGATGAGCACTTAAATCAAAATCCGCAGAAGTAACTTGAGTTGATTCCTGTTGTTGTTCTTCTTCATTACTCTCATCTTGTTTACTTTCTTCTGGTTCTGTAGCTGCTTGTGCTTCATCACTAGGTTCTGTTGTATCCTCTTGCGTATTCTCTTCTTCTACAGGCTGTTCTTCTTCCTTTTCGTAACAATCTTCAGTATGTTGATGTTCTTCTTTATCACACACTAACTCGTCATCTTGATAACACTCTTCAGTATGAGTATGCTCTTCCATTCCACAAATGGTCTTACCCTCTAAAGTAATGGCAGGAAGAGTCAGTGCATAAACCACGCAAAAAACAACCACGCAAGAAAGGGCTAAAGTAATCCTTTTCCATTTCTTTAACCTTGCTTTATCCTTAAGTAGTTTTTTTATATATTCCGAAACCATACTCTCTCACCTACTTTACACTTCCTATTTGATCAAAAGGCCAAATTCTAAAAATAATCTGCCCCTCTATTTGTTCTTTCGAAATATCTCCAATCACTCTACTTCTAGAATCTATAGAAGTATCCCTATTATCACCCATTAAAAACCAATGCGATTCAGACACCTGGTGTGGTAAATCAATATCACAATTTCCTAAAGCTTTTTCATTAAGATACTTTTCATCCAACGCTTTACCATCCACACTCACATTGCCATTCACATCAATATCTACCCATTGACCAGGACCTGCAATAACACGTTTTACCAACAACTTATTTCCTTGCCAAAAAGCTACAATATCTCCCGACTTTAAATCTGTACTCTTTACTGAAACAACATACTGACCCTGTTCTAAAGTAGGAGACATACTATAGCCATAAATAGATAATACAGGCATCCATAATGTAGCTACTAAAACAGAAATGGCAGCTACTACAACCAATATACCAATCGTCCCCTTTAAAGTTTTACGATATACAGCCCTATCCTTTAACCGCTTCTGCTCCGATTCTATTTCTTCCATTGTTAAATCATTTGAATTTGTAGTATCCTTTTTCATCTCGCAAATGACATCCACCAACTCACTACGACTCAAATGCTTTAAATCTTTCTTCTCCATATCTAACCCCTATATTCATTGGTAGCGCTTACTTTAAGTTAGTAAAAAAAAGTCTACCTTGTAAACTTGTAAACCACTTTAGTAAAAAAATATTGCATAAATTATCAATAATGTATTCATAAATACATCAAATATCCCTTACCTATCAAACATTTTAAGATTCCCTAACTTTTAACAACTTAAATATTACGCGCCTTAAAGCATTTTTTCAAACGACAAAATAACCACGGTTATATTTATTTATAGTTATATATAGCTTCACATCTATATTTAACAGTTATTTTTACTTTTTGGTTATATATGCGTCCCACCCCCCGAAATAAACTCGATTAAAATGTGCAACAGAATTGTTAAAATGTACAAAAGAAAAGCAGGACTCATTACGAACCCTGTTCTTCCCTATAATTCAATTGTAAGGTATTTTAAACCACCATATTTAACTTGATAACGATAAATATTATACATAAGTTCTAACCACTCTGTATCTGTAATCTGCTTTTTGCCAATACAATCAATCATCATGTTTTCAGACTTTTTTAAACACTCCATATTCTGAACCCACTTTTTATAATTCTTACTATTCGGCTCCAGTGCCATGTCTATGAGATCATCATACTTCTCATTTACAGCCTTATATATAACTCGAATATTCTCAATTGTAGGCTTTTCGATAGTATCAATGTAATCAAAAAATCTCATATATATTACCACTCCTTTGCATCGAACTACCCACATTATAAACCGCAAATAGTTACCTTGTATAGAAAAAAGTGCCAATTAAGACACTTTTTTGAATATGTTTATGATCTGATTTTCTAATACACTCACATCAATCGGCTTAGAAATATGCCCATTCATACCCGCTTCTATGGCCATTTTCTTATCTTCCTCAAACGCATTGGCCGTCATTGCCAAAATTGGAATACTTGCCTTTTTTACATTCTCAAATTGACGAATTCTTCTAGTCGCCTCATACCCATTCATATTTGGCATTTGAATATCCATCAAAATCAAATCATACAAATCTGCATCCACTTCAGACAACCGATTTATACAAGCTAAACCATCCTCAACACGATCCAATATTAAACCACTCTGTTCAAGTATGGCCATCGCAATCTCGGCATTTAAATCATTATCTTCCACAAGTAAAACACGCTTGCCTTCTAAGATGGATTTTTCATCCAGAACATCTAATTCTTGATTCAATTCTATGGATTTCTCATCCGCTATTCTATGCTCAAAAGTAACAGTGAAACAAGTACCTTCACCAATTTTACTCTTTACACAAATATCTCCATCCATCATATCCACAAGATTCTTGACAATCGCCATACCTAGACCTGTACCCGACACTTTTCCAATCGTTGTATTGTATTCTCTAGAAAAAGAATCAAACAAAGTTGGAAGATAATCTTCACTCATGCCAATACCCGTATCTTTGATTTGCGTTTGAATCCTGACATAACCCGACCTTGCACAATCAAGTTCCTTGACATCAATCGCAATATGACCATCATCAGGCGTATACTTAAACGCATTTCCCACAAGATTCATTAAGATTTCACGAACCTTAAAACCATCCCACAACACATGTGTATGATCCACATCTACACTCGTTGTAAATACGATATTCTTTTCTTGTGCACTCGACTCGAATACGCTCTCGATTTCTTCGACTACAAGCCCGACTTCTTCGGCTCTTTCTTCGACAACCATCTTACCACTCTCAATACGCGCCATATCCAGCACATTATTAATGATGGAAAGTAATAACTTGCCACTCTGCTCGATTTTATTTTGATAATCCACTAAGATTGGATCTGTCAAGTACTGCTTCATCAACTCATTGTAGCCAAGAATCACATTCATAGGCGTACGAATATCATGCGACATATTGTTTAAGAAATCCGTTTTCGCCTTATTCGCCTCTTCCGCCACAATATATGCCTCTTTTAATTTCGCCTCCTGCATACGTTCCTTCTTAATCAAATCATCAATGTTTCTTGTACCAATCACAGCCCCACGACTACGATCCTTTTTATAAACATACGCAATACGCGTCTGATGATAAATAATACGATCACCCGTTTTAAATTCATAGGTCATTGAAAAATCATCTTGATTTGAACATAACGCATCTAACGAAAGCTGATCTAAGAAATTTTCACGACTTTCATCCGTCACAATCTCATCGGCATAAGCTGGCAATAATTCACACCACTGATTTTCATATTTACGACAAAAATCCGCAATACGCTTACCATTCTCACCTACTTCACGATAGGAAAAGATTTGACCACTATCCAACTCCAACAATAACACGGAAAAATATTCTTTACCAAGCCCCTCAATAATTTCTCTTTGAAGTTCTAATACTTTTTCCCTCTTTACAATTTCATCAATTGGACGAAAACCCATTATAATCTTAAAATGATTCAAATCCTCATATAGAAATACTGCCCTTGCCCCTAAATTCGAAATTCCATTCTCATCTGGAACAATTTGAAAATGCCATTCGAATGAACCCCTTTCCTTTAATGTACGCATTAAAGACTCATTTGATAAAATATCCATATAATTTGGACAAGAATCCTTCATCAGTACGTTATCATAGAAATAATTTAAACTTTCACTATAACTATACCAATTCATTTCAGCACAACTCGCATCCTGCTTAATCACTTCCACAGTATCTTGTTTCAAGTCACAAAGCACTAAAGAAGTATGATCCATAGTCAGTGCTGATAAGATATTATTTTGTTCCTTTTCCCGAATAAATTCCGTTACATCCGAAATATGTCCATGCAGTATAGAATTTCCCTCTTTCTCTACACTCTCACTTACATAGTGATATCCATCTTTTCCTAACAAACGAAAGACAGAATGAAATAGATCAAGATTACGATCTTCTGGATGTACCATATTCATTAATTTATTATCAAATCGAGTTTCAATCTCTTCTTTTGACCAACCAAAAATCTCTTGAAATTTTAAACTCACATATAAAAAGGGATATCCATCCTCCAATGAACACCGATGATATCCACCAATACGCCCACACACTTCTTGAATTGTCAAATCATTATCTATTATCTTCTATAGTATAAATAACGGGTGCCAACTTTTAAAAATGTCTCTTTACGCCTTTATATAAAGCCAAAATAGAAGTT